>Ga0182012_10000006_pt1 | contig 233515 bp, 203 predicted proteins | sample 612S2SmetaG_FD_120486 | JGI IMG/M metagenome (GOLD analysis project Ga0182012, IMG submission 120486) | Permafrost microbial communities from Stordalen Mire, Sweden - 612S2S metaG | ecosystem: Environmental > Terrestrial > Soil > Wetlands > Permafrost | place: Sweden: Stordalen | collected... | reverse complement strand
TCAGCGTTTGTTCCCGCGCTCAATCCGCCACGATCTGGGTGAGTATTACACGCCCGACTGGTTGGCAGAATACACGCTGGATGAAGTTGGGTATCAGGGCGTTCCAGACCAGCGACTGCTAGACCCTTCGTGCGGTTCCGGTACGTTTCTGATTATGGCGGTTAATCGAATCCGGCAGTGGTATGAAGCAAACCGCGAGCGATGCCGCTTTGATGAGGGAGAACTCTGCCGAAAGATTCTCTCGAATGTGGTTGGTTTCGACCTCAATCCACTCGCCGTTATGGCCGCGAGAACAAACCTTTTGATAGCGCTTAGGGACCTCATCGGTCACGTCGATCAAATCGAATTGCCCGTATATCTCTGCGACTCCATTCAAACGCCCTCCGAGTATGGGGACCTGTTTACGAGTCATTTGGGAACTGCCAAATCTTTGAATACAGCAGTGGCAAAGTTCTTGATCCCGAGCGAGATTGCCGACCGCCCGGAGTTGATTGGCGCATATGCCGCTCAACTTGAGCATTGTGTCCGAAACGGCTATTCCGCAGACGAGTTCATCGCCCGATGTACAGAGGAAAATCTTCCGGTCTCTGCCGACACATTGCACCGGGAGTTGTATGGAATAATGCTTCGCCTCGACCTAGAAAACAGGAATGGGGTGTGGGCGAGAATAATTAAGAATGCTTTTGCACCTCTCTTTAGCGGCAGGTTCGATTTCATCGTCGGGAATCCGCCTTGGATCAATTGGGAGAATCTTCCCAAGGACTACCGGGATCAAACACAACATCTCTGGGAGCGCTACCGCCTCACCTATTCGGCAAGCACATCCGTGCGACTGGGCAACGTCAAGAAAGAGCTTTCCGCACTCTTCGTGTACGTCTGCTCGGACCATTACCTCAGGGATCATGGTCGCCTGGGCTTCGTTATTACGCAGACCATATTCAAGAGCGGAGCGAATCAGGGCTTTCGGCGATTTTTGTTGTCGGGCGGAGAAGGCGAGATTTCACTTGGCGTCAACAAAGTTACCGATATGTCTTTGTTCTTGCCGTTTGACGGTGCCATCAATCGCACGGCAGTCGTCACGTTAGCAAAGAACAGCCATACGAACTACCCGGTGAGATACGATCTGTGGGTTCCTCCGCAGCCGCGAAGCGCATTAGAAGATACCGATTTATCAAAAATCAAGGAGCTGATGTCCATTCAAGAATGGCAGGCTATCCCCGTGGAGCCACACCAGGCGGAAAGTCCCTGGCTTACGGCACCGGCCAATGTGATGGATAGCCTACGGAATATCGTGGGGACGCAATCCCACGGAACCGCAGACCACGCTTACGCGGGGTCATGCACGTGGATGAATAGCGTTTACTGGGGTCAAACTGTAAGAGTCACGGAGAAGGCCGCGCTGTTTAGGAACTGGGGCGATTCCGGGAGGAAAAAGGTGAAAACGATAGAGGCGGCCATCGAACCCGCCCTCGTTTATCCGCTCCTTCGCGGACGCGACCTTGCCGCGTGGAATGCCACCCCCCAAGGTGAAATAGTCGTCCCACATCGTGAGGATGATTTTGGCGTTCCTATTTCCGTGTAAGATATGAAGCGCTACTATCCGAAGGGTTTCGAGTACTTCAAAACGTTTGAGAAAGAATTGAAGACCCGAAGCGGATATAAGCAACTCTTCGGCAGCCGGAAAGAGTTTTATGTCTTGGGAAACTTGGGAAACTACACGCTAGAAAAGTACAAGGTCGCCTTCAAGGATTTGACCGATCTTTTCCAGTGCGCGGTCGTGAAGCCACCAACGGCGGGTGGCGTTCGTAAGACTGTGGTCCCCGATCACACCGTACTCTTCATCACATGCAGCGGCGAAGATGAGGCTTATTTCATTGCTGGGGTGTTGAACTCGGTCCCGGCGCGAGTAGCCCTCTATTGTCAGTCTGTTGGTGTTCAAACCCAACGCTATTTCACCGTGGACATAGCCCGCGTCCAGCAGTTGTCTTTCAACAGGTCACAGAAATTGCATGCAGACATTTCGCGCCTGTCACGCGCAGCGCACGAGGCGGCCCAAAGCGGAACTGGATTGGAGAAAGCTGAGGAAGACCTTGCGGCCTGCGTTGGAGAGCTTTGGAACATCAACAAAACGCAGTTGAAGCAGATTCATGACTTGTATCGTCTGTTACAGGGGTTCCGGCAATCCCAGTCCGAAGAAGAAGAAGTGCTGGAAGACGAGGAATAGGTTCTTGCAAGCTCGTGACAGCATTGTGGGTGGAGAAGGCCCCCAATTTGCTGCATTTGATGTGCAAGATTTAGGCGGGAAATCTACATTAGTGCGGGAGCGAAAATGCGCTCCATCTGCGCTCTGTTTGTCGGATTAAGGCTGTTTTCCGCGGTCCTGGGTGTCATCCACTGACCTGCATGTTGTTGAAACTACGTTTAACTGATTCTTCGAGTCCTACCTGAGGAGCCAATTTCTCAAACACTTGCAGACACCCCGTTTGATCGACTTCGCCGAATTTCATTCAGACCTTTCAGATTTCTCCCCTTCACTCCCAAACTCTTTTCCGGCATCTTCCCGTCGCCGAGCACCGCTGACGTGCAACAGGATGGCAGGCAGGATTGAAGCCACAAACCGAGCGTCGGCGGCATTGTCCTTGTCTTCCCGGAACCGGGCAACGGCAAGTGCGCGAGTTCACGGCGGCGGGGACCCTATGTTCGATGGTCTGAACATAAACGTCACCAGTCGTCTTGATGCTCGCGTGCCGCAGCATACCCTGCGTGTCTTTCAGGGTTCCATTCTGCTGCCTGTCCGTTCCCGGAGTCCGGCGCATCGCTGGAAGGTGACGAGCCGATCGCCGCTCCTGGTGCGGCCCAAGGAGCACAGACCTATGAGATTGTCGCTGGCCGCATTTTTGTGCTCGCTCGCCGTCCTCCCACCCTTTGACCTCCAGATGAAGAGGGCGCCGGCTTGTCGAATGTGAAACTGCGGTTCTCTCCCTGCGGCCACGTTCCTCCATGAACAAATCGTCATCCTCTCGTCTTTTGCAAAGTGCTATCAAAAGAACAATGGTCTCGTCTCAAAAAGTAGCCTTGAATTGAGAATGTGGAGTCTGTTCGGCGCATCGTCGTTTGTTCGCGGTCCAGCTTCCTGAAGCGAGACTCGCGACATTGAATCCAATTAAAACTGAGGGTTTTGCACATAACTACGGCTTACCTGAACCGCATCGCCACTGCCGTCCCCGAACACGATGTGCATGACACTTTCATCGTCTTCGCCGAGCAGATGTTCGCCGACCCGCGGCTGCGCGCGATCTTCCGCCGCATGGTGAGCCGCGCCAACATCGCGCATCGTTATTCATTCCTCGATCCGCAGAAAGATTCAGGGCAAGTTTCTCCGCTTGACGCGCACGAGTTTTACCGGCCGGGTGACTTTCCCAACACGGCGCGGCGTATGGAGTTGTTTGAGCAGAGCGCACCGCTGCTGATGAGGAAGGCCGTGGACCGGCTTGGACTCAATGAGCAGGAGCGCTGCGGTATTACGCATGTGCTGGTGACCTGTTGCACGGGGTTTTATGCCCCCGGGCTGGACTTTGAGATCGTCGAACACCTCAGGCTTTCACCGGGCGTGGAGCGCACGATAATTGGATTCATGGGATGCTACGCTGCGATCAACGCGCTGAAGCTGGCGCGGCACATTGTGCGCTCGGAGCCGAAGGCGGGTGTGCTTATGGTGAACCTGGAACTGTGTACGTTGCACTTCCAGGAGACGCAGGAGCTGGAGCAGGTGCTCTCGTTTCTGGTGTTTGCCGATGGTGCGGCGGCGAGTCTGATTACCGCGCGCGCGCAGGGGCTGGCGCTCGACAGCTTCAAGGCAGTGATGGTGCCCGAGACGAGCGATCTGATTACCTGGAAAATCCGTGGCCTGGGATTCGACATGCTGCTCTCCGGACAGGTGCCGGCGGAGTTGGGCCACGCGCTGCACCGGGGCGAGCTAATGGCCGAGCGCGACGGCATCGACCTATGGGCGGTGCATCCCGGCGGACGGTCGGTTCTGGATGCGGTGCAGAAGGGACTGGAACTGCCGGCCGATCGACTGGCGGCGTCGCGCGAGGTGCTGTCTTGCTTCGGAAACATGTCGTCGGCGACGGTGATGTTTGTACTGCAGCGGATGATGCAGCAGGCGCAACCGGGGCAGCGCGGATGCGCGATGTCCTTTGGTCCTGGGCTGACAGCGGAGACGATGCGCTTCCATGTGGTCTAGAACTGGTCTCAAATATGGTTCTGTGGTTTCGAGCGGCGGCCTGAGCTCCGCTTCGATGGCTGGTCTCACATGATGCCGCACCATGCGCGGGCTATTTATGAGACCAGTTCCAGTGCGAAGATCGACTTCAGCCGGCGGACTGCACCGCGCGATCTGCCGGAGTTGATGGATGGCGACTGTAGCTATGAGGATTTCCGTGGCTGCCTTGGCCATCTGGAACAAGTCAATCGCTGGCTGCTGGGCTATCGGCCGACGCTCGCCTGGCTGACCCGGTTGATGGCCCGGCTCCCCCGTGGGCTGCGTGATCCGGTACACATCGTCGATGTGGGCAGTGGCGGCGGCGATCTGCTGCGGCAGATTGCAGGCTGGGCGCGGAGGCGCGGCATCGCTGTGCAGTTAACGGGGATCGATTTGAATCCACATGCAGCGCGCGTGGCAGCGGAGTTCACGCCAAAGGAACTCGGTATCGCCTGGGTGACCGGCGACGCGCTGGAATATCGACCGAAGAAGCCCGTGGATATCGTCGTCAGCTCGCTGTTGGCGCATCATCTGGAGGATGAGGAGATCGTTGCGCTGCTGCAGTGGATGGAGTCGACTGCGCGGACAGGTTGGTTTATCAACGACCTGGAGCGGTCAGAGTGGAGTTCGAAAATGTTTGCGCGGGTGGCGGAGGTTGTGGGATGGCACCAGTTTGTGCGGCATGATGGGCCGGTGTCCTTCCGTCGGGCCTTCCGGAAGCAGGACTGGCTGCGGTTGCTGGCGATAGCTGAGGTTCCTCGGGATGCTCTGACGGTGGAGCGTTGGTGGCCGGGAAGGTTGTGTGTAGGGCGGTGGAAGTGAGGCCGGTGTCGGCAGCCTGCAGCCCGGCTGGCGCGGCCGGATTTCCATTGGGGTGCGCTGTTCTCACTGTCGACGAAACTCGTGTCGCAACTCGTCACGTCTAACCATCTGAGAGCGAATCATGGCAACTTCCACGCTGATAGAGCGCAAAACTTCCGGTTCCAGATTCAAGACGATTCTGTGGGTTGCGCTTGGTCTCACCACTCTTTTTGTCTTCATCACCTCAGAAGTTCTCCTCATCACCGACTATCCGATGTACCACGCCTACCGTTTGCAGGTCATCGCCGACCGAGGTCTCCTCATCCCGCATACACTCGCTGGGATCTTCGCGCTCCTGCTCGGCCCGGTCAATTTCTCCTCGCGGATCCGCCAGCGTCACCTCACGCTCCATCGCGTTCTCGGCCGCATCTACGTGGTTTCCGTTTTTGTCGGTTCGTTCACCGGGATCGCTCTCGCCTGGGGACGTCCGGGCCTTCCCGGAACCTCCATGCAGGCCGCAACGTGGATCGTCTGCACCACCGCCGCCTTCCTCACCGCGCGCAACCGTCAAATCGCCGCACACCGCCAATGGATGGCGCGCTCCTATGCAGTCACTTTTACCTTTGTCTCAAGCCGCGTGTTCAATCTTGTTCCTGCCTACTGGAGCCACCTGGGCGACGTTCTTTCGGCCGTCGGCGTCATCGCCTTCACGCTTGCCTCGCTGCTAATCGTGGACATCGGCCTCAACTGGCGCGAACTCACCACGCGCTGTGAGGGATCGTCGCCTGGGAGGCCATGAGCTTTTCAGGACATCGTCATCAAGGCCTCCAGCTAGCTCATCTGCAGCTCCAAAATTACGATTTGTACAGAATGACGTGCCGAACCGCTTTCTGGCCGTCTACTAGAGAGAGGGGTCCGCTGGAAGTCGATTGGATGCCCGGTGAATTGGGAGGGAATGTTTTGCAAGACGAAGTACTGATCCTCGGTGGTGGAGTGGCAGGCTGTGCGGCTTCGATCGCGCTCGCTCGAAAGGGGCGAAGTGTCACGCTGATCGAACGCGAGCCCACACCGCGGCATAAGGTTTGCGGAGAGTTCCTGAGCGGTGAGGCTCTTGAAGACCTGCATTTGCTCGGCATCGACGTGACCTCGCTGGGCGCCGTGCCGATCGACTACGTTCGACTGGCCGCTCGAAGGCGCGCCGCGACGGCCCCTTTGCCGTTTCCCGCGAAGTCGCTCACGCGCAAGGCGCTCGATACAGCGCTCATCGCCACAGCCATCGCCGCGGGAGTCCGCGTTGAGCGTGGTCGCAGTGTGCAGTCGCTCAGCCGCACGACCGCGAACCTCTGGCAGGCTACGCTCGACGACGGCGCCACATACGAGGCTCCGACGGCCTTTCTCGCCACGGGCAAACACGATCTGCGCGGCCACAGTCGTCCGAAGGACCCTCACCAATGGGTAGGCTTCAAGATGTACTACCGCTTGTCTCCCGCCCAGACCGCTGACCTGGCGAACGCCTCCGAGTTGACGCTCTATTCCGGAGGTTACGGTGGTATCCAACCGGTGGAAGACGGCATTACCAATTTCTGCTGCGTCGTGCAACGGCGGTATTTTGCACGTGCGGGTCTTCGCTGGGAGGGCCTCCTTGCAAAGATGCAGCGGGACTGTCCCCACCTCGCGATGAGGCTAGCCGGTGCGGAGCCGCTGCTGGACAAACCGATCACCATCACCCATATCCCGTACGGATACATCCGCCGCGCAACCGAGGATGGGCTCTACTGCATCGGCGATCAGGCCGCCGTAATCCCCTCGTTTACCGGGGATGGAATATCCATCGCTCTGCATACTGCTCGCCGTGCCGCCGCTGCCTATCTTGCCGCGGAGCCGGCGCCGGTATTTCAGCCAAAGCTGCGTTGCAGCATGCTGCCACAGATGCGCCTTGCAGAGGTCGCAGCCGACGGCTTGAACAACGCTCTCGCCCGCGCCGTACTGCCCTTCTGTCTCAGGGTCTGGCCTGGTGCGATGCGCGTGACGGCCAGGATGACACGCGTCACCCAGCCTGCCGCTGTTGCTCCGCATGCGTTCGCCAATTGAAGCCGGCCCACGGCAAAACATTTTCAGCAGTCAAACCCTCCAGGGGAGTTGCAATGAAATCCTTCGCGATGCTGGCCCTCGCGGCCATACTCTCTCCTGCCGGACTCGCCCAGCAGCAGACCTTCGCCGTCAACCCCGATGCCAGCGAGGTCAGGATGACGCTCAATACTACGCACGAGGTAGTCAGCGGCACGTTTCACATTCAATCCGGATCGATTGAGTTCGACCGCAGCAATCCAAAGATGTCGGGCCTGGTGACCGTACTGGCCGGCAGCGGGAAGACCGGCAACGACAGCCGCGATAAAAAGATGAATAAGGACATTCTCAAGGTGGATCAGTACACCACCGTCTCCTTTGCGCCGAATACCTACACCGGCACAATCGCGCCCTCTGGCGACTCAACCATCCAGGTGAGCGGAGTTTTCACCTTACTCGGCAATGCTCACGACCTGACGATTCCGATGCAGATCCACATAGATGGATCGAAGGCAACAGCAAAGGCGCATTTCATCGTTCCCTATGTGGCGTGGGGTTTGAAGAACCCGAGCTTCCTCATCTGGAAGGCGGAGAATGACGTTGCGATTGATCTCAATCTCGCGGGCCAGATTTCTAACTGACTGGCAATAAGAACACTTCTGTTTTCAATGACTGTGAAAGAGGCTGCGATTGGGGAAATTCGGAGTCGTTCTGTTGTTACTTCTATTCGAATCAGGGACACTAATGTGGTCCCAAACTCAACCGCCAAAAGAATCAGCGTCCCCTCATGGAGACTTCTACGTTGGCGGCGCGTATACAGGCAGCAATCCGGCGAGCAACGCTTCCGCCGGAATTGGCGGCGGCGCCGACTTCCGGGTCTACAAGTGGGTCGAGATCCAGGGCGATGTCGATGCCTTTATCGCAGCGAGTGGCGTCGCCAATGTCACCACAACAATCGACTATCTGATCGGGCCGCGCATCGCGAAGCCGCCTTCCGGCGCCAGACTTACTCCGTTTGCGGACTTCCTGATCGGCGGCCAATCTTTTCAAAATAGCAGCAAGCAACACTCGTACTTCTACACGAACGGATCGGGATTTGCTTTCGCTGGGGATGGTGGACTGGACATCCGTTTGGCGAAAACACCTATCTCTTCGCGGACAGGCGGGTGTTATCTCGAGCCGCTACACAACGCCGCCAACAACGACGACAAACATCCGCTGGAGGGCCGGCACCTTTCTCGTTTACCGCTTTTAAGATTCCCACGCAGTCGCTGCTATTCAAACTGGCCCGGTGCCATGCTGGTGCACGCCGTGACAGAACGATTCCGTTCTTTAGAGGAGAGTGATCTGTATCGCCCAAAGCGCCGCGAATACGGAGCCTCGACAGGTGCGTCCGTTCAACAGGCGCAGGACTCACAGCTTCAATCTGAATTGGCAACGGGGCCCCACTGAGTGCCGGAACTTTCCGGGGAGCACAGCACGCCTTATTCAGTCTGGCCAGGTCTGCCTGCATCGCCTTGTCTTCGCTGAGGACGGAGAGCATTTCTCCCAGGATCCTTGCCGCCGCCGCGTGCTTCGGCGCGACGATTTTGTAATGTATCCACTTTCCTTCCCGGCGAGCAGACACAATGGCCGCGCGGCGCAGATAAGCAAGGTGCCGTGAAATCTTGGGTTGGCTCTGTCCAAGAATCTCCACGAAATAACAGACGCACACTTCTCTGCCGTTCATCAGGTTCAACAGCCTGAGACGGGTGCGCTCGGCGAGCGCTGCAAACAGTGGCACGAGGACGTAATTCTTCTGCGCAAGACTCACTCCGCCATTATATACGGCTTGACAGATACGTTGTACAGGGAATACATTCGCCTTAGCGTATGCGAGTAGGGCGGAAAAATGGAATCGGCAGCCAGCGTTCAGGAGCAGGTAAGGGAGAAGTACGGAAGCGCGGCACGCGCCGTGACGGAATCCGGCAGCGTGCAGGCATGTTGCGACCCCGGTCTACGGTGTTGCGATCCGATCACCACGAACCTCTACAGTACCGATCAAAAGGGGATCATTCCCGAGAAGGCGGTCAGGGCATCTCTCGGGTGCGGTAATCCGACCGCGCTGATCGATCTTCGGCCTGGGGAAACCGTTCTCGATCTTGGCTCTGGTGGCGGCATCGATGTGTTGCTCTCGGCGAAGCGCGTCAGTCCAACGGGCAAAGCATACGGCCTGGACATGACGGACGAAATGCTGGCACTGGCGCGTGAAAATCAGAAGCAGGCGGGCATCACAAATGTCGAGTTCCTGAAGTGCGAGATCGAGAACATCCCTCTGCCGGACAACTCTGTCGATGTCATCATCTCCAACTGCGTCATTAATCTCTCCGCCGACAAGGATCGTGTTCTCCGTGAAGCCTTCCGTGTTCTGAAGCCCGGCGGACGGTTCGCTGTCTCCGATGTAGTCGTTCGCGGAAGTGTGCCGGAAGTGGTTCGAAAGAGCATGTTGCTCTGGGTCGGCTGTATCGCCGGTGCGCTCGAAGAGTGCGAATACATCGCGAAGCTGATTGGTGTGGGATTCGAAGATGCTGCCGTCGAGCCGACGCGCGTCTACAACGTTGAGGATGCTCGCGTCTTCCTGACGGACGCCGGTGTGGACGTCGATTCTATAGCTCCCCAGGTAAACGACAAGTTCTTCGGCGCCTTCATCCGCGCCAACAAGCCCAAATCCGCCTGCTGCCAGCCGGGATGCTGCACGCCTGGCATCGCAGGAGCAAACGAAAAACGATCATGACCGAACACAACAACGTTCTGTTCCTCTGCACCGGCAATTCTGCTCGATCGATCATGGCCGAGGCGATTCTGAACCACAAAGGAAAGGGGAAGTTCACGGCTTACAGCGCAGGCAGTCATCCGACTGGAAATCCAAGGCCCGAAGCACTTCACCAGATCGAATCAGCCGGACTCTCGACGGCGGGCCTGCGCAGCAAGTCGTGGGATGAGTTCTCAGGTGCGGAAGCGCCGAAGCTCGACTTCGTTTTTACCGTGTGCGACAACGCCGCTAAAGAGCAGTGCCCTTACTGGCCGGGGCAGCCGATGACGGCGCATTGGGGCATCGCCGATCCGGCTGCAGTCAAGGGAACTCCAGAGGAAATCGCCCGCGCCTTTCGCGACGCTTTCACTGTTCTGGATCGCAGGATTGGACTCTTTCTCTCGCTGCCTCTCTCGACGCTCGATAATATGGCCATCAAACGGGAAATCGACCAGATTGGCCGCCTGTAGCTACGGAGGCATCAGTAAAGGCAGCCATTTTCCCTTTCCTGACCGGTACTCGTGCCGTTGCTGAACCGTTTCAGTGTGGCGACCACGTCCATCCCGATTGCTGTCGGCTTCATTCGCGTACTTCTTTCTATCGCGAAACCACTTCGGTCTCCTTACAGACAAAGAAGAAAATACCAGTGATGAACCGGCCGACTGGTCGCAGGAATATTTGGTGGTCGACTGTGCCCGTCATGCTATCCGGACACTCCCTGGCCGTTCCTCGTCATCCACGGCTATATGACGCGGCCGTAATTTTCTGAGCCTGATCCGGCGCAAAATCCGCTCTTTTCGAGTCAGCCCCAGCTAGTTTGTGATGGCCGTCACATACAGATTTAACCCTTTCCCTTTCTTATGGCTCCACCACCCCCGGCGATCATTGTCGGCCATCTTCCATCCGCAGTCCTGGAAAAAGGAAGATGCCGCAATCGATGCCGGACTGAAACGGGCGCGACGGAAATCAGCAGAGCTTCAGCCCGGTCACTGCACAGTTCAGCATACGCAGCGCGGCGCTGGATTGGCGCGCCAACGGCAGGTTAACCAGAAATACCGACTCGAAGGAGAACTCATGAAATACGGCATTCCGGCAGTGCTGGCGGTCCTCGCTGTGGCGAGCAGCGCTTTTGCAGGCACCATCGGCGGCAAGGTCTCCGGCGCTAAAGGGGAATCAGTCGTCTACGTCGAAGCGGTCGCGGGGAAAACGTTTCCTGCTCCCTCGCAGCATGTGACGGTGAACCAGAAAGGGCTGATGTTTGTGCCGCACATTGTGGTGGTGCAGGTGGGGACGACGGTGGAGTTCCTGAACAGCGACACCGTGGCGCACAACGTCTTCTGGCCTTCGATTGGCGGCGATAAGAAGCTGGGACACAACATGGGCACGTGGCCGCAGGGAGAGAAGCGTAATTTCACCTTCGACAAGCCAGGCGCTGTTCCTCTGCTGTGCAACGTTCACCCTGACATGGCCGGCTACATCGTTGTGTCGCCGACGCCTTACTTTGCCACGACGGATAAGACCGGCATGTACCACATCGATAACGTTCCCGACGGCGCGTACACGGTGACGTTCTGGAACGAGGGAACGAAGCCGCACTCCAGCCAGGTTAGTGTGTCGGGCGATACGAAGGCCGACGCCACGCTGACGAAATAGGGGAACAGCCGCACATAGCGACAGAGCCATCATGCTGAAACGGTACGAAAACAAAACGGTGGACGCGGATTGGCTGAACAGCAATTTTCCGTGCATGATGGCCTGTCCCGCTCACACCAACGCGGGACGGTATGTTGCCCTGATCGCCGAGGGACGGTATGAAGACGCCTACTGGATCGCACGCGACCCCAATCCGCTGGCGAGCATTTGCGGGCGCGTCTGCGCGCATCCCTGCGAGACCGCTTGCCGGCGCGGCGCGATCGATCAGCCGATCGCAATTCGCGCGCTGAAGCGGTTTCTGACCGAACGGCACGGGCCGGAGTCGAAGCGGCCAGTCAAGGTCAACAAAGAGCGCGGACAAAAGAAATTGCCTTTCAGGATTGCGGTGGTGGGCGGCGGTCCGGTTGGATTGTCTGCCGCGCACGATCTGGCGTTGATGGGCTATTCCGTCACGATTTTTGAGGCTGCGCCGGTTGCGGGCGGAATGCTGTATCTCGGCGTGCCGGAGTACAGGCTGCCGCGCGATATGGTGGAGGCACAGGTGCGCGAGATTCTTGCGACCGGCGACATCACTCTGAAACTGAACCATGCTGCCGGGCGCGAATTTACTGTTTCCGATCTGCGCAGCCAGGGGTTCGATGCGGTGCTCCTGGCTGTGGGCGCTCACAGCAGCCGCGATCTCTCCATCCCAGGCGTTGATCTGGACGGCGTGCACAAAGGAATCGACTTTCTGCTGAACGTGAACCTCGGGTATCAGTTCACCATCGGGAAGAAAGTCGTGGTGATCGGCGGCGGGAATGTGGCCATGGATGTGGCGCGTTCCGCCGCGCGTGAGGTGCTGCGCCAGCACGTGTCGGGCGTGGAGCCGCAGGAGCCCTCTAAAGAAAACGTCGATGCGCTCGCGACAAAGGAAATGGTAGACGTGTCGCTCTCCGCACTGCGCCTGGGCGCACAGGAAGTGCATCTGGTCTGCCTCGAGAGCCGCAAAGAAATGCCGGCTGCGCTGGAAGAGATTGTGGAAGCCGAAGAAGAAGGGATCATTCTGCATCCCGGGCTTGGGCCGCATCGCGTGGTCGGGGAAAACGGCCGAGTCACCGGCCTGGAAACGCTGAAGACGAGGTGGGTCTTCGATGCGGCGGGGCGGTTTAATCCCGCGTTTTACGAAAACAGTGAGACGATTCTCGATTGCGACACGGTGATTATGGCGATCGGCCAGGCTCCCCGGCTCGACTTTCTGAAGCCTGAGGATGGCGTGGAGATATCGCGCCGCGGGCTGATTGCTGTGAATCGCGAGACGCTCATGACTTCGGCGCCGGGAATCTTTGCCGGTGGAGACTGCGTGTTTGGTCCGCGCCTGATCATCGACAGCGTCGCAGACGGAAAGCGGGCGGCCGTGGGCATCGATGAGTTTCTCCGTGGCGCACGGCATCCCGACCCAACGATAGAAGTGGAAATTCTGAAACGCCACAGCATGCCGCTCGGGATTCTCGATTTGGTCCGCCAGCCCATCCCCGCGTTACCGCTCAATCGCCGCACCGGCATGACCGAAGTGGAAGTGGGATTCGACGAGCGGGCAGCGCAGCTGGAGGCACAACGCTGCCTGCACTGCTGGGTGAACACCATCTTCGAAGGCAATCTCGAGGATGGCAGCCTTTGTGTGCTGTGCGGCGGCTGCATCGACGTTTGCCCGGAGAGCTGCCTCGAACTGGTCGCCCTCGATCGCTTTCAGTTTGAGCCTGACGTGGTGCAACAACTCGTCGACCGCCAGGGCCTGCTCAATGTCGAGCTCGACGATATCCGCGCCGACGAGCTGGGCGTCGTCGCCGGCTCGGTGATGTTGAAGGACGAGACGCGCTGCATCCGCTGCGGTCTCTGCGCGGCTCGCTGCCCGGTGGGGACCATCACCATGGAGTCTTACAACCTGATTCCCGCCGAACCAACAGGGCTGATTTCCCTTGAATCCATCGACGCGCCGTTTCGAGCCGCCGCGGCGGCTAAGTGAGGACTGAGATGAGCGAAGACAAATCCACGCCGGTGCCGATGCAGCAGGAGATCAGCCGCCGCGAACTCTTTACAAAGCTCGGCGTGACCTCCCTGGGGGTCGCGGCCGCCGGTACGTTGGGCTTTACGTATCGATTCCTCTCGCCCAATGTTCTTTACGAGGCGTCACCCATCGTCAACGCGGGTAAGTCAGAAAGCTATCCGCTGGATTCGGTAACTCTCGATGTGAATTCGGCGATTTACCTGATTCACGTGCAGGAAGGCTTCTTTTCGCTGAATGCTATTTGCACACATCTGGGCTGTATGACGGCATGGAAGCCGGAGCTGGGCATCATCGCCTGCCCTTGCCACGGAAGCCAATTCAGCCGCGAGGGGCAAAAGCTCGCTGGACCCGCGCCCAAACCGCTGCCGTGGCTGAAGACCTGGATCAGCGACGACGGCGACATCATGGTTGACCGTTCAACCACGACTCACCCTTTCGAATTTCTGAGGATCTGACGAATGCCGCGCAGAACAGACAGCTACTTCGACAGGCTGCAACAAACGCGGGTATGGCGTTCGGTATTCCGCAGCGGCAGCGGTTCCAGCACCCTGCATCGCGCGCTGGCGATTCAACAGAGCGTCTTCCTCCACCTTTTTTCGACCAAAGTGCGCCGCAGGATGCTCACGTTCCGCGCTACCTGGTATCTGGGAGCTATGACGTTGGGGACCTTCTTCATTCTCGCCGTCACCGGCATCCTGCTGATGCTTTACTACCACCCCTCCGTACCCCAGGCCTACGCCGATGTGAAGGATCTGCAATTCGTCGTCTCGTCGGGAATGTTCCTTCGCAACTTACACCGCTGGTCGGCGCACACCATGGTGTTTCTGGTCTTTGCGCACATGTTCAAGGTCTTTTATCGCGGCGCGTATCGCCCTCCGCGGGAATTCAACTGGGTAATAGGGGTCGTTCTTCTCCTGATTACTCTTCTTCTGAGTTACACCGGCTATCTGCTCCCCTGGGACCAGCTGGCCTACTGGGCCATAACGGTCGGATCGAATATCTCTTCGGCGGTTCCTGTTGTTGGCGACAAAGTTCGCTTCCTGATGTTAGGCGGCCATCAGGTCAACGCGAATGCCCTGCTCCGGTTTTATGTGCTGCATTGTGTCGTTTTGCCGCTTGCGGCCCTTCTGTTCGTCGCCATCCACATGTGGCGTATCCGGAAGGACGGCGGTCTCTATATGCGGCAGAGCGAGCCCGGCGTCGAGACTCTGCGCGAATCCCAGGCCGATGAAGCCGCGGCGGTGAAGGTATGACAGACCCAAAAGACTTTGCCGCTGGCGTAGGTTCAGACATCGGGAAGTCGCAGAAGCGCGTGCTATTTGTCACGCGACGCACATCCGCTCAGGTAAAAGTCAGCGACGAAGAACGGGTACAGACTTTTCCAGATGGGCTGCTGCGCATTGCTCTCGCCATTGAACTCCTTGCCATCGCACTGGTCCTGATATCGCTGTTCTTCAATGCGCCTCTCGAGGGTATCGCCGATCCTACGAACACGCCCAATCCAGCCAAAGCTCCCTGGTACTTTCTCGGTCTTCAGGAAATGCTGCATTACTTCCCCCCAGTTGTGGCCGGCGTCCTGATTCCAACCGTGCTGGTGGTCGGGCTGGTGGTTATCCCGTACTTCAACGTCAATATCGAGGCGGACGGCCTGTTTTTGAAAAATCGCCGCCGGCGCCTCAACATTTTTTATGTCTCGGCGATCGGGTTGTCTCTCTTCCTCTGGTTTTTTGACGTTTATGTGGCGCTGTTGCCAACGCTCATGGTAACCGGATTCATGTGGCTGGCCGCCTCCAGCTCGCCAGGCTCGCCCCAGCAGTATCGTCGCTATCTAGCATCGAAACCCGTCTCCTGGTGGATTATGACGTGGTTTCTCTTCGAGCTGATCGTGCTAACGGTTGTCGGCACCTTTTTCCGCGGACCCGGCTGGTCATGGATAGTGCCATGGAGAGGATGAATGCAATCCATGAAAGCTAAATTCGTCTCCTTCTGGCGGGCTTTGTTTCGCGATCCAGTTCTGTCCTTCGGCGTAGTGAGCCTTCTTCTTTTGTTGGCTCTGGCTATTGCTCCCGCCAAAGATCACTTCAGCGAATGGCGGCACTATCAGCAGCAGTACCTTCGTCTGATTCGCGACCGTGGCGATGCCGTAACTCTGCAACGCCATTTTCAGGGTGGCATTCGGCAAATCTGGCTTCCTGAGTTAGGTGTCGTCGATCGGTGCCAGAGCTGCCATACCGGCCTTGGCGAGGCAAGCCTCGTGGACGTAAGCGCCCAGCCTTTCCGCCGGCATCCAGTCATTCCCCATCGCCTCGACGAGTTCGGATGTGTCGTCTGTCATCGCGGCCAGGGCGCAGCCACCACAGCCGCCGAAGCTCATCACAGCACCCTGGCGCGCGAGGAACCTCTCTTGCCGGCCCGCTACATCGAGGCATCCTGCGGCCAGTGTCACCATGTGGCGCTGGCAGGAACTCCAAAGCTGAATGAGGGACGCGATCTGCTCGGCCGCTACGGTTGCGTGCGCTGCCATACCGTTCGGCTACCCGACGGGAGCACCATGACCGCAACGGACAATCCTCCGCCCCTCACGCATATTGCTTCCAAAACTACTCGCGAGTGGATTTACGCATGGCTGCAGAACCCTTCCAGTTATGCTGCTTCGGTGACTATGCCCGATTTCCAGATGGGGGACGAAGACGCCCGGGATATCTCCGCCTTTCTCATCGCAAACAGCGAGCCATTGCCCGGAGGCTTAGCCGCCATAACATCGACCACCGCGAAATCGGCGCCCGACCCGGCCGCGGGCCCAAGCCTATATGGCGAGTCGTTCTGCGCTTCCTGCCACGCCGTTCAGAATGCCGCTGGAAATCTGGTGGGCGGAGATATTGGTCCCGAGCTCACACGCGTCGGCACCAAGGTAAAACCGGAATGGCTGCGCGCATGGCTGCGCGATCCGCGCACGTATAACTCCCACACCTTAATGCCGCGCTACCGCTGGACCGACCAGCAACTCAGCATTGTTAGCGCCTATGTCGAAAGCAAAGCCGATTCCGACTTCCTGGCGAACGTACGTCTTCAACCGGCAACAGCCCAGCAGATCGCCAATGGTAAAGCTCTGGTCATGCAGTATGGATGCGCCGTGTGTCACGACATTCGTGGCATCTCGAAGCCGGCAAATTACGCGCCGGAGTTGAGCCGTGTTGGCAGCAAGCCTCTTGCTCAAATTGTCTTCATTAATGGCATGGCAAAGACCCTCCCCGACTATCTGAACGGGAAAATCCGGCACCCACGCGCCTTTGGGCCCGGCCTTAGGATGCCGCAGTACACTTTTACCCCCGAGCAAGTGGATGCCCTGACGACCGCGCTGCTCTCTCTGACCGATCGCAGCTTCACACTGCCCACGCACCTGAAAATTCCGGCTCAGCCCAGCGCGACTTATCAGCCGGCAGGACACGCCGGAAAGCTCATGGCGGAACTGAATTGCGTGGCCTGTCACCGCATGAACGGCCGGGGCGGCGATATGGCTCCCGACCTTAGCTGGGAAGGTTCAGCCGTGCAGCGTCCGTGGCTCGACGATTTTCTAAAGAACCCTAACACCCTGCGACCGGCTCTGATCCGGCGTATGCCGAGGTTTAACTTGTCCGACAGCGAGCGCGCTGAACTTACCGACTACTTCATGACCGTGTATCAGAAACCGGATATCGATCGGGAGGCAATGCCGTTGAGCGGTTACTCTCCGGCGCTGGTGGAGCAGGGGCGCCAGCTCTTTTATTCGAAGTACTCCTGCCAGTCGTGCCACATGGTGAACACGCAGCAGGACAAGGGATATATCGGGCCTCCGCTCACTCAGGTTGGGTCGCGGCTGAATGCGGCCTGGATCTATCACTGGCTGAAGAATCCGCAGGCGTTGCGTCCGGGCACCATCGAGCCCAACCAGAACATGAGTGATGAAGACGCAGGCGCGATCACCGCCTTCCTCATGATGCAGAAGACCGCCGGAAAGCAGGAAGCGAAGCGATGAGGCGACTCTTTTGGATCGCCGGAACGTACGTGCTTTTGCTTGTGGCGGGGTGCGGGCGACAGCCTGCGGCTTCTCCGGCGGCACATGCGACAGCCTTCGGCGCTGCGATTGTGGAATCGAGTGGAGGAAAGCAGTTGGGGACGCCCGGCGCCGCGTTGCCGCAGCCTCTGGTAGTGCAGGTAAACGATGCGCAGGGGAATGCGGTGGCAGGAGCGCCCGTCAGCTTTAGCGGTCCGGCGGGTGTTGGATTTGACCCAACTGATGGCGTAACCGATTCCAATGGACAAGTAACCACCAATGTAACCCTCGGAGGTACCTCGGGCCGCTACGAACTAAGGGCCGCGTCGCCGGACAAGAGCGGCAGGCCCTTCACGGTGAACATTACCGAATTGGCCCTGGGGTACCAGGAACAGGTCGGCTACTCGGTGGATCAGAACTACTGCGCGCGGTGCCACGACCAGGAGTCATCGGCGGAGCGCGTATCGAATTACGACAACCTCGCCGTGAAGCCGCACGCTTTCATCGACGGGCAGACGCTCAATATGCTGACCGATGCCGATCTGACCGCGATCATTAATCACGGCGGACCGGCACTGAACCGCTCCGCTCTGATGCCGCCGTATGGCGCGACGCTCAGCAAGGCTGAAGTGCAGGCGCTGATTGCGTACATCCGTCTCGTCTCCGATCCTCCCTGGCGAGCCGCGGGGGTGGTTTATGCGAAGCGCTGACTCTGCGCGCGGCGGTGCCTCGCGCCCCATGGATTTTGTTTCACGAGTATGAATTCGCTCTTGAGTATTTATCCCGTTCGTTACTAAGGATGGTCACGATGCGTAAGTTCCTTCTGAGTTTGCTCCTTCTTTCGGGAATCGGCGTGCTGCTGCGCGGTAGTGTCGAAGTAGTTCCGCATGCGGCCGCGTTACCCAGCTACGCGCGCCAGACGGGGCTGCCGTGCAGCGGCTGCCATTACACCCCGCCCGAGCTGAATCCGGCGGGTAGGCTGTTCAAACTGATGGGATACATCGACAAGATGAAAGACACCAGCATTACTGCTGAACCGGGCGGCCGGCGCTCGGGCCTGGATATGCTTGCATCTTTGCCTTTGGGGGCGTGGTTTGAGACTTCGTTCACCAGCACTAATGCGGCACAAACGGGAACCCAGAATGGAAATTTCGAATTCCCGCAGGATGTCTCGTTGTTTCTCGCCGGAGCGTGGGCGCCGCATGTCGGTAGTTTCCTGCAGGTAACTTACAATGCTCAGGACGATCACTTCAGCATGGACAACACCGACATTCGCTATGCCAACAAGAAACAGTTCAATGGTAAAGACTGGGTCTACGGTCTAACTCTTAATAACAATCCCACAGTCGAAGATCTATGGAACAGCACGCCGGCCTACGGGTATCCCTTCATCGCCAGTGACTCCGCTCCAACCCCCGCCGCATCGCCCTTGATCGACGGGCCGCTGGCGCAGAATGTGGCCGGCATTGGCGCCTACACGATGTGGAACCAGCATCTGTATTTTGACGGGACCATTTACCGCTCCGATCACATTGGCAGCCCGCAACCCAATAACGGCCAGGCAGCCTCGATCAATATTCAGGGCGTGGCGCCTTACTGGCGGCTGGCGTGGCAGCAGGTGGGGCGGAAGGATAACGTGGAGGTCGGCTTGTACGGCATTCATGTGAAATCGACTCCTGGTGCGATCACCGGTCCCGTGGACAGCTACACGGATTTCGGCCCGGATTTTCAGTACGATCACACGTTCGGTAAAGACGTTCTCTCGGTGCGCGGGACATTTGTCCGGGAGAATTCGGCGCTTGTGGCCAGCGAGTCATCCGGGGCGGCAGCCGTGGTGGCGCACCATCTGAATTCGGCAAATGCAAATGCGGAATACCATTTCGGCAATAAGTATTCGGCCATCTTCGGAGGGTTCGTCACGTCGGGCACTGCCGACATCAACCTATATGCGCCTGCGGCGATTACGGGCAGCGTCAACGGCAGTCCTAAAAGCGTCGGGTACATTGCCAATGTGTCGTACTGGCCAATGCAGAATATCGATCTGGCGTTTCAGTACACGGGTTACACCCGCTTTAATGGTGAATCGACGGATTATGACGGGGCAGGACGAAACGCAGGCGGTAACGATACGGCGTATCTGCTCGCGCGATTTGTTTTCTGAATCCTGGACTAGACTGCGTCATCGGCAGCCGCCACATTTGACCCACGCCCGCCGCGTGGTTGTAACACGGCTCGCCCCGGCATAGTCCTGCAGGGCCTGCCCTGAAGCCCGGGAAGACGGGTGGCAAGGAGAAAAAGGAGCCCACCGCGATCCGCAGATTGAACGCCAATCTACCATTTCTCGCACTGCGGCGGCTGAGTATCTCATGGAAGCCTCGTTGCTGACGATTATTTTAGACAAAGTAAGAAATCACTTCTTATCGTCGAAACCGATTACGCTCGTTCAGCAGAATTTCGATCTGTGTGTCTTTCGGAAATCGCACTTCGTGTCCGCGCGCGATCCACCGATACCTTTGCCTCGCGCAAATGACCGATTCTTCATCTGCCGATCATCTCGCCGGTAGAATCGCGTTGTGGCCGCGATGACTGCAGTTTCGATAGTGTCCGGTCGTCTGAATTTGCTGTTTCTCTTCTTCGCGTCGCGATCAAATCGTCTCACGGGCACAGTGGCGCTGCCTGCGCTTGGATCTGTTCGGATAATCTCTCACCAGGAGGTTTAGCAAATGCTCTCACGTGGTTCCTGGAAGGCCACTGTTCCATTCGCCGACCAAGCATAGACGCACCGCGCAAATGACAACTTTGTAATCCCGGCGGTGCTTACGTCCTGCTTCGGGAGTAGTCTCAAATCTTTACAGCTTGATCTGTTGCCCGTTGCTCTCAACTGCTCCGAATCTGCTCCGAAGATAACCAGAACAAAACAAAGTTTCGCGGATCGCGGCAGTGTTTCTCCGCCCGGTCAACACGCTTAGGAAATGAACCGATGCGACTCCTGGTCGTCGAGGATGACAACACGATTCGCGAGTTTTTGACCCGCGCACTGACTGAATCGGGATTCAGTGTCGATGCCTCGGCGGAGGGGAGTCAGGCCGAGAAGCTGGCGCTCGCCGGAATACACGACGCTCTGATCGTCGACCTGACGCTGCCAGACATGGATGGTCTGGAGCTGATTCAACGGCTGCGGGCTCAGGGAATGACGTCGCCGGTGCTGATTTTATCTGCGCGCCGCTCGGTCGATGAGCGTGTACTGGGACTCGAACGTGGCGGCGACGATTACATGACAAAGCCATTTGCCGTTGCGGAATTACTGGCACGGGTGCGGGCGCTGCTGCGGCGTGGCACACCCGCGCAATCAGAGGCCATAAGGCTGCGGGTCGCGGATCTGGAAATCGACTTGATCCGGCGCGAGGCACGGCGAGGCGGACAGGAGATTCAACTGACCCAGCAGGAATTCGCTTTGCTGGAGTATCTCTGCCGCAATGCGGGCCGAGTCGTGACACGAGCCATGGTGCTCGATCACGTTTGGAAAATGCGCATCGATCCATCGACTAACATTGTGGACGTGCACATCCACCGGCTGCGAGGCAAAGTGGACCGCGACCCACAGCACCAGCTGATCCGCACCATCCGCGGGGTGGGGTATGTTCTCAACGATTAGATGGAGCTTCTACCGCACTTCGGCGTGGCGTCTTGCGGTGCGAAGCACCCTGGTATTTGCAATTGGCAGCGCCGGCGTCTTTCTGGCTATGTACTTTGTGGTGGCGCGCGCCATTCAGGCGCGCAGCGATTCCTGGCTGATCGGTGAAAGCGAGACGCTGAAACAGGTAGCTCTGAGCACTCCGCGGGATGCGTTATACGGGCGCCTCGTAGGGGAGGTGGCGGAGCTTGCGTCGCAGGAAGTCTCCTACGACGACACGGGCCACCATATTCAGGGCAATACCGTCTTCTTTGCGGAAACGGAAGGCAGCTCGCGCGCTCCGGTATGGGTGGGTCCAGCCAACAGCGCGGAATTCCTGCAAGCCCTGGCAAAAAGCAGGCCGGAACAGTTGACTCCGCAGTCGGTGCGGATTGCGGGATGGCGCGAGCCCTTCCGTGTCGTCGCCGTCAGGATAAACGCCGGGGGTGGACAAATCTATCTGGGGCTGCTGGATTCGGCCGCCACGGCGCTTATGCAGCGCCTGCTGCTCCAATTCGCGATGGGCTGGGTGATCATGGTCGCCTTCGGATTCCTGGTTACGCTGCTGGGATTACGGCGGATGCTGCGGCGAGTGGATGCCATCACAGGGACGGCGGCGAGCATTCGGTCGGACGACCTCAGCACGCGTGTTCCAGTGGAGAATCAGCGTGACGAAGTGGCACGGCTGGCGCGGACATTCAACAACATGCTGGACCGCATTTCGGCTTCTGTGAACCAGCTCCGAACCCTCACAGATTCTATGGCGCACGATTTGAAGAGTCCGATCACCTCAGTGCGCGGCAGCATCGAGATCGCACTTTCCTCTGACAATCGCGAACAATGGTCGGAGTTGATGGCGGGAGCCATTGAGCAGCTGGACCGGCTGTCGGAGGTGATCACGACCTCTCTGGATGTGGCCGAAGCGGATGCAGGGGCGCTTCGACTGCGGCCGGAGCGGACCGACTTGGGAGAACTGGTGGAGCGTATGGCGGAATTGTACCGGCCCGTCTATGCGGAGAATGATCAGCAACTTTGCGTTACGGTGGCTATGCCGGTGCATTGCCGGATCGATGTGTCGCTCTGTTCGCGGATGCTTTCTAACTTGATGGAGAACGAACTGCGGTATGCGGGAACCGGATCGCAGTTGCGGGTGAAAGTATCCGCGTCGGGGCAGATGGCGTCGATAACAGTGGAGGACGACGGGGCAGGATTTCCGCTGGACCTTCTGGAATCGGTAGTTCCGGGGGATCAGGACAACGGAACAACGCCGCCACGGCTGTTTCATCGGTTTGTGAAAGGCTCGGAGTCGAAGGGGCACGGGCTGGGCCTCGCGTTCGTCAGTGCGGTGGCGATGGCACACGGCGGCCGGGTTGGGGCGCGCAATCATGGCTTGAATGGCTCGCGGAATGGTGGGGCACAAATTGTGGTCGAGCTGCCGCTTGCCTCGGGCCTGCAGGACTAATCAGGCCGCCCAGTGTAATGCTTCACCAAGTGAAGCTCGGCCTGATCCTCCCAGCGATTCCAAGTGCGTAATCACTTCGGCCGGCATCTCCACACCCGACGCCTCATCGGACCCGATGGCGGGATAGCCATGTACGCTGGTCGGAGAGGGAAGGGGCAATCGGATTTCAGTACTATAGGAGGCACCTTCGATTGTCGTAATCCAGGAGACGAAACGGTCCGGTTCTCGATCAATGGGGCAGGCAAACCTTTGATTGAATCGGGACCGTGCACCGACTCAGGAGTGACCATGCCCACCGTATATCTCATATCGGACTATTTCGCGGGTTTGGGCGCGGGGGTCGGACGAGCATGGCTGCAGGGCTTGCAGTCGGAATGTTCGTCTTTTTCTCGGCGACGATCGCAAATTTTGCGCGGATAGTCGCGGCTTGCGTCGTCAGGGGCTGCCGTCAGTTCCCGATGCTGACAGCAAAGGGATCTTTTCCGTGCATCGTCGCGGACCCGAAATACCTCACGAATATAGATCCTGCCACTGACGCTCGCGTTCGGCGAGCAGCATTAGCAACCTCTTCTGAAAGAAAGCGTGTTCGGCCTCACCTACATTCCTCTCCAGAATTTCTCCGTCGACATAGTCGGCATCCGGCCGGAAGTCAGTGTGGAGGTAATAGTCAAGCTTGGTTGCAGATTGTGGGCTGGCTGCCATCGCTCACCTTCAACTGATTGTATCCCCGCTGTGAATGCAGGTTCTCGCAAAATCCCCTTTAGAAATGCACCTGGGGCGCTGCCTGGGATGCGGGCGTGGCTTCAAAATAAGCGTCGTTGCGATGGAAACCGGCGAAGTGCGCCCAGATGTTATTGGGGATTTGCTCGATGAAGGTGTTGTAGTCGCGTATCGCGGCGTTGTACCGCTCGCGCTCCACGGCAATGCGATTCTCGGTGCCTTCGAGCTGGTCCTGCAACTGGAGAAAATTCTCATTGGCCTTCAGGTTGGGATAGTTTTCGGAGATCGCCAGCAATCGTCCCAGCGCTCCATCGAGCTGCCCGTTGGCCTGGATCTGGCTCTTGGGATCGTGAGCTGCCAGCAGGGATTCGCGCGCCTTGTCGACATCGGCAAAAACGGTCTCCTCGTGCGTGGCGTAGCCCTTCACAGTGGCGACAAGATTCGGGATCAGGTCGGCGCGCCGCTGCAACTGCGCCTGCACGTTCGACCACTGCGCCGCGACGGCTTCCTGTTTCGTCACCATTTGCTTCTGCGCGCTCACAAAGCTGCCGAAGACCAGCAGCCCGGCAAACACAATCACCGCCACCACAGCTAACGCGATCCACAGGCCACGACGCATCATCTTGCTTCTCTCCCTCGAAATCCGAATCGATCTTAACAGTCAGGTCTACCAGCTCAGTTCTACCAGCTTCCTCCAGCTCCGCCGCCGCCGGTGCTGCCGCCGCCGAAGCCGCCAAACCCGCTGCCGCCGCCTCCACCACCACCGCCAAAGTCTCCGCCACCGCCAAATCCGCCGCCGCCGCCCCAGCGCCCGCCGCCGAAGAACATGCCCAGCAGAAAGCCGAGCAGGCCCGAACCACCGGCCCAGATCAGAAAAATGACGACAAGGATAAGGAAGATGATGCCGCCTATGATCTGGCCTGCTGTGGCATGGGGTTGCTGCTGCTCTGCGCCCCAGCGGGTCAGCGGCTCGAGCTTGACGCCGGCGTCCTGCGCGATGATCTGGGAAATTTCGTCGACCGCCAGGGTCACGGCGCCGTCAAAGTCGTTGTTGCGCAACATCGGCACCATCTGGCGGCCGATCTCGCCGACTTTGCCATCGGGCAGAATGCCCTCCAGGCCGTAGCCGGTTTCGATCCACCGCTTCCGGTCCTTCACGGCGAGCAGGACGATCACCCCTCGGTCGCTACCCTTCGGGCCGACCTTCCATGCGTCTTCCAGCTCAACCGCGTATTGCTGGATCTCCTCTCCGTTGGTCGTATCGATGGTGACGACAGCTATCTGCGCGTGGGCTTCGTGATCCACTTCGCCGCACAGGTGGTTCAGCTGGTCGATGGCCTGGGCTGACATCACGTGCGCGTAGTCGCTCACGTAGTCGGTGGGTTTGGGCAGATCCTTGACGGCCTGAGCGAAGGTGAGCGCGGAGGCGCACGCGAGTCCGGCGATCCACACCGCGACAATCCGCCTGAAGCGAAGCATTGTTCTTATTGTAGTCGCGCAGACACACGCCGGCGTCGAAGCGCGCCGCAGACCGCCCTCAGAGCGGCTTTTCCATCGCCAGAGCGTCGATACGGCCGAGATAGTATCCGGGAATGCGGCCGGTGCGCACAAAACCATGGTGCTCATAGAAGGTCTGCGCTGCCGCGTTGTCCACGGCCACTTCAAGGAGAACCGCCGTCGCTCCAGCTTCGCGCAGCTGCCTCTCGATCTCCTCAAGCAGGATGTGACCCACGCCACGCCGCCGCTGTGAGGCCTCGACATCGATGGTGATCAGGCGTCCGAGAACTGCTCCCTTTCGCATCTGCTTTCCGGCGATCGCAAATCCTGCGATGTGTTGCGCATTGTCTTCCGCAACAACGCCGATGTTGCCAGGGTATTTGAGGAAATACTTCAGTTCCGCCTTCGACCACGCAATGCCCGGCGGGAAGCAGGCTTGGTCGAGCGCATAAAGCGCCGGAAAATCGTCAGGGAGGATCGGGCGCAGCGAGAATGCCACGGCTATTTTCGCGCGTCCTGGACGCCGTTACCGGCCTTTGCAGTCTCGTCGGCTGGCTGGACGACAACGCCGCTATAGAGCGACGCTGCGGCGAGGCGCCCATGGAGCGACGCCACCGCATGCACGGTCCATCCGGTGTTCCACCAGATCCATGACTGGTCGCGTGGATCGACGGCATATACCAGCGTCCCTTCCGCTGAGGTGACAATTAGATGATTGACCGACGGATCCCAGCTGAGTCCGTTGACGGCGACCACCGGCAGACGCTTCAGGGGCTGCCAGGAATTGCCGCGATCCTGGGAATAGAAGACACCTTCACGGCCGCCCGCCCACAGCGTTCCGTCGGGAGTGAGGGCCAGGCTCGCCAATGCTGTAAGCCCAACGGGAAGTTTCGCGGCCTGCCAGGTTGCACCGGCATCGGCCGAAACCATGATGCTTTCGCGGCTGCCGATGAACACGTTCTTTCCGTCAGCAGCAACGGTCAGGTAAACCCCATCGGATCCAGACTCTTTGGCAGGCAAGACGGGCGTCCATGATTCTGTGCCGCCGGTGCTGCGAAAGACTGCGTGGGCGGTTGCGGTATACCAGGCGTCGCCTGCGAAAAAAAGTGCGGTCACCCGTCCTGCAAGCTTCGCGGAGGGATCCACGGTCGTGGCGGCCGGGGCCTGATGATCGGGGTGCTTTTTTCTTCCGCGCGAGCTCGGACCTGGACTTGAACTCGCTTTTGATGGAGCTGGCAGTGGATCCGGGGTTGCGGCGATTGTGTCGGCGGCCGTCGTATCGGCGGGGATCCAGGAACTTCCATCCCACCGGAAAACTCCATTGCTGGTTCCGGCCAGCAGTGTGCCGTCGGTGCTCTGAGCCAGGACGAACACATCGCGGCCGCGTAGCCCTTCGCTCTGCTGCTTCCAGGTCCTGCCCTGATCGCTGCTGATGAAAACCCCGCCGAAGGTCTTATCGTTGATCACGCCGGCATAGAGCGTGGCGGGATTTTTGCCGTCGACAAGGAGCGACGCGACCTGACGCTGCGAAAATCCTGTGCTGGATTCGTCGAATGCCGCGCCACCGTCCTCGCTGGCCAGTACTCCGCTGCGATCCGTCGCCAGGAGAACATGTTTGGGATTGCCAGGGTCGACGTAAACGTCGTTGACGATTGCGTCGGGGCCGGTGGTGCGCATCCAGTTCTCGCCCCCATCTTGGGTTTTGTAAAGACCTTCCGTGGTTCCGGCATACACGGTATTCCTGTCCGCCGGATCCATGCGGAGCGAGCGCGTGCGCCGGGCAGTCGAAGGAATGCCCTGCACTTTGCGAAATTCGTAACCGAAATTGACGCTCTTATAGATTCCCGAGCAGGCGCTCAGGAACATCACGCTGGGCCGTGAGGGATCGACGATCATCGAGAACACATCCGAATCGTCGATCACACCCTCCCGGATGTTATTCCAGTGCGCTCCACCGTCGTTGGTTTTCCAGGGAAGATGCCAGGTTCCCGCGTAGATAATTTCCGGATCGTAGGGGTCGATGGCAATCGATTCCACTTCGTGAATTTCATTGCCGCCCGGGCTTATCTCGCGCCAGTGCTGTCCCTTGTCCTCGGTGCGATAAACACCGCTGAGAGTCCCGGCTATCAGGACGCGCGGGTTCGCCTGTGCCTGGGCGAGCGCCCGTACCGATTGGCCGTGCATCTCGGGGGCCTCGCTCCAGGTGAGGCCCTGATCGTGGCTGATGTAAATGCCTCCGTCGGTGCGATCCGTTACCCATACCCCGGCATAGAGAGTGCGAGGGTCTGATCGGTCGACCACCAGGCTGTCCACAACAAGGTCGTCCTGCGTGCCCAGCTTTGCCAGCCTCGACCACGAAGAGCCTCCATCGGAGGAGACGTAGATCCAGCTGTCTGTCGTTCCCAGGTAGATGCGGCTCGCATCGCGCGGGCCGGAGGCGAAGCGGCGTGCGTCGCCTCCGTCGGGGCCCACGGGAGTCCAGGGGGCATTCGCCTGGTGAGCCGTTTGACCGCGCAAGCAGGGCAGGAGAACCGCGAAAGCGGTGAGGAAAAAAACGAGTTGGGTCCTCTTCATCATTTTCCAATTACGCTGAAGCGGCGAAATGCAGGAACGGCTGGCATGCGCAAGCCAGCCAAAATCAATGCTATCTGGTTTGGGCGGGCGGCCGGATGCTCGTAGCCCTGACTGCCCCACAGTTGCCAACAGCGCGCGAGCACGTGAGCTGCGCGCTGAGTGGGCGAAATAAAACAGGGCCGACCGGGATTCCGGTCAGCCCTGTCGGGTTGAGGCTGGCTCAGTTATTGAACTGCGGGCTTTGCCTCCGCTTTGTGGTGGTGGTGTACCGGAACAGCCTTGCGAGGCTGGGCCTTAACGGCGTTTTCATCGACAGGGGTCGTGCCTGGCACGTCGTTGTCGAAGTTCGCGCCTGCCGGAACCAGGTAATCCTCCACCTCGTTCTGGCCGTTGGCGCCCGTCCTCACCTGGATGCGGCTGGCATCGATGCCCTTCTCCGTTACCAGGTAGGCCTTGGTGTTGACCGCCCGCTGCGCCGCCAGATCAGCGGCAGTCGGCATTTTCGCGTGGTGTCTGCCCCTTGGAGCCGGCACCGGAACTGCATTGCCGACAACCACCACGGAGGCATCCGCCTTCTGCTGAGCGTTCAGCGCCACATCGTCCAGGCACGCCTTGGCTTCGTTGTCGACGCGGGCCGGACGACGCTTGTCCTTATTGAACTGGATCGAGCAAAGCGTCTGGGACTTCGGAGCGGGCGGCGGAGGCGGCGCTTCCACATCGACTGTGGTCGTCGCCGAGGCCGTCTGCCCTTTGTCGTCCTGCACGCTGCAGGTCACCGTAATCGAGCCTGAAGGCGCGCCGGTGGTGGAGAGAGTCGCCGTGTTGCCGGTTCCGTTGACGGATCCCGCCGAAGCCGAATAGCTATAGGTGAGAGGACGGCTCTGCGGGCTTACGCCGGCTGCGGTAATGGTTGCGCTGTCGCCGGGCTTGAGGTTGGTCGGATTCGCTGTGCAGCTGACCGTGGGAGGCTCGAACTGCTTCACGGTAAACTGCGCGGTGCAGTCGGCAGACTGGCCGGCTTTGGGTCCTTCGGAGACGTGGCCCGTGACCGTGTAGCTGCCAGATTGCAGGCTGCCTGTATCGATGGTGGCGGTGGGATTGGTACCACCAACCGTGACTCCCTGTCCGCTCCAGCTGTAGCTCGCGGTTTTCTTTGGATTGAGATTGGTGGCGGTGCCTGTAACAGTGACCTGCTCGCCGGGGAAGACGGACGAGGGGTTAACCGTGCAGGCGTATTGCACTGGCGGCGGCGGCGCGATGCTGCCCAGATGCAGCACCAGACCCGTGCTGAGCCGGAGGGCGTTGATGTTGGCGCGGCCTCCGTAGTTGGGCTCTGGTCCGAAGTCCGCATGCATGTACTCGTAGTCCCCCTGGACAATCCTGAAGGAGAGCCAGCGGCGAAGTTCCAGATCGAGGCCGACGCCGGCGGTGAGAGCGGGTCCCCAGTTATAGGCGTGGAAAGGGCCGTCTGGGTCTGTATTCGGGCCGCCAACCCGCGCGCCGCCGGCCAGGCCGTGCGCAAACACGGTGACGCCTTCGGTTGGATATCGGAAAATAACTCCAGCCTGAGCCGTTTGAAATCCGTCATTCGTGCCATTCGGATGGTTGGCATACTCAACCTGGCCACCGACATACCGGTTGAAATAATATGCGAAGCTGCCGATGGCGCCATAGTTGACCCCCGAATAGGACTGACTGACGATCGACCCATCCGGGTACATGGTATGCACGGTGCCGTGCGGGCTTAGATACGAATAGCCCCCGAATATGTCCATACGGGATGCAGCCTGATCGGCCGGGGCCGGCGGACCGGCCGGGGCCGGGGAAGAAGACTGGCCCAGGAGAGCCGATGCTCCGAGCGTCATGGCGCACCCCACCAGAAGCGCACGGCCTGAAGAGCTGAGTGAACGATAGTGCATGCGTCTATCCTCCGCAAATTACTGATAATGAACCACAAGACTGCCGGTCCCGAGAGATTCTCTTGTGATCCGCAGGCTACTGGGGGGCAGCCAAAACCAAATCTTTCCGAGAGAATGAAGTTACCACAGGATCACCTTCCTTAGAAGGCAATTATTTCAATCAGTTGCCTGAGAAAAATCGGAACTTCTCCACAGTGTCGGAAGCGTCAACTCGTGCTTCTGTTGCCACTGCAGCGAAATCTACGGGGAGGGGGAAAGCGCAGCCGCCGTTGGGCTGCGGGGGGGGTAGTTACTTTCAAAGGGTAAACAACTGGAATCCCTATTGCAAGTTCAGAACCCGCCTTAAGCTGCCGTGCTCATGCTGGATTTTTTCCTGCAGAAGCGTAATGGCATATAGGAGTTGCTCGGGCCGAGGGGGACATCCGGGCACATAAACATCGACCGGTATCACCTGATTCACTCCCTGCACCAGAGCGTAGTTGTTGAAGACCCCACCCGAAGTTGCACAAGCCCCCATGGAAATCACCCATTTTGGCTCCGGCATTTGGTCATAGAGGCGGCGAATCACGGGCGCCATCTTCCAGGATACGCGGCCTGCAATCACCATCAAATCCGATTGCCGGGGCGAGGGGCGGAAAACTTCCATACCAAAACGGGCCACATCGAATCGAGAGGCGCCCATCGACATCATCTCGATCGCGCAGCAGGCGAGGCCAAAGGTCATGGGCCAGATCGAGCTCTTGCGGACCCAGTTGATCGCCGCATCGACTGTTGTCAGAAAAACACCTTCCGGCTGCTCATATCCGTAACTGGCTTCGAGGACCTTTTCACGATTTTTTGCGCTGCTCTCGAGCGCGCCGAATAAGCGCCGATCCCGCAAGGTCTCGCTCATATATCCACTATATCCAACATTCACTGCTGTTTTCAGCGTTCGCCGCGCGGCTGCAAACTTTTCTGCTGCCGCGCCGTGCTCCCTCAACCGTTAGACTGGAACCTTGGCTATCTCCGATCGATCTTCGGGAAAAGAATCCAGAGGGCTGCGCGTGATGGGCAGAACGCTGCTTGCGTTTGTGATCCTTGTAGCAGCCGCTGAACTTTCCCTCGGTTTCGTTCTGGGCCTGGGCAATCCGGTGATCATTGCTCCGGACCCTGCCTGCGCCTACCTTTTCAAGCCCAATCAGAATGCTTACCGATTCTTCTGTCACACCCGCATCAACGCCTATGGAATGCGCGCTGACCCCGTTCCGCCGGCAAAGGATCCAGGCAAGCTGCGCATTATGTTCATAGGGGATTCGGTCACCTACGGAACCAGCCACATCGACCAGTCGAAGATTTTTTCGGAGATCGTTCATCGCGATCTGCCCTCCGTTGTTCATCGCCCCGTCGAGGTACTGAATGCGTCTGTGAGTGCATGGGCCATTGATAACGAGCTGGCTTACGCACGCTCGCGCGGCATTTTCCAGTCGGATGTAGTGCTCCTGGTTCTCAATAGCGGGGACTTGGCGCAGCCTCGGGCCGAAATCGGCGACGTCGGAGAGGACACTACACTGCACCACCCTTCCAGCGCGCTCGGCGAGTTGTGGTCTCGCTATCTCAAACCCCGATTTTTTCACGTCGCGCCGGCCAAGGACGCAGGCGATTCTTCCGCGCAGAATTCCGAAGCAACTATCCGCGCCAATCTCGCCGATCTGGATGCCTTCCGGGCTCGGGTCGCCGGCCAGCATGCCCGCTTTGCCATCGTGTACGTGCCTTTCCGCGTCGAGATTCCCGAACCCTCCGCGGAGTCGGAGGCGACCCTGCGCGGCTGGACCGGTGGCCACCACGTCCCGTTCTTCGATCTGACCTCCGCTGAAGCGGCATATTCGGCGAGGGAGATCACCCTGGACGGAGACCACTTGAACGTGCGCGGCAATCAGCTGGTTGCTCGGAACATTGAGAATATGTGGTCCTCAACCATGGCGCCCCAAGCTGCGGCACTGGCTGCGCAACCAGCATCCCCCTCTGAAAACGCCGCAAAGTAACCAATTGAACTAGCTGCGTGAACCTTGCTGTTTCGGTCGAATCGGACTCCGTGTTGCCGCGAAAGCGAACGGCTTTTAATTTCTCTGTTTTCGAATTGCGAAAAATATGTAAAAGTGGGTTCCAGGCATTCCGTACTTCGTTGGTCTTCAATCCATTCAGTCCTCGGGACTTTTCTCCCGCGGTTCCCGGTCACCCCGTCGTGACATATTTCCGTCGATCACCACGGAGGTATATGCACTCTCGTCGTTCGATTCGGTTGCTTTGCCTTCTGCCTTTGTTTTGCGCTACTGCCGCGTTAGCCCAGACGCCTGCCGCTCCCGCTGTCTCTGCGGGCGACAATGCGTGGATGCTGACCAGCGCCGCTCTGGTGCTGCTGATGACCGGCCCCGGCCTTGCTCTGTTTTACGGCGGTCTGGTTCGCCGCAAGAACGTTCTCGCCACCATGATGCAAAGCTTCGCGATGATGTGCATCATCACGGTGCTCTGGGCGCTGGTGAGCTACAGCCTGGCCTTCGGCACTGGCAACTGGTTCATTGGCGGCCTGCATAACGCCTTCATGCACGGGGTCAGTCTCGCGCCCGATCCCGATTACGCTCCCACCATCCCGGCGCAGACTTACATGATCTACCAGCTCATGTTCGCCATCATCACGCCAGCGCTTATCACCGGAGCATTCGCCGAGCGGATGAAATTCAGCGCGATGTGCCTTTTCCTGACGCTGTGGGCCATTGTGGTCTACTCGCCGATGGCGCATATGGTTTGGGGCAAGGGCGGCCTGCTGAATGCCTCCCTGGGCGGCAAAATACCCTGTCTTGACTTCGCCGGTGGCACCGTGGTTCACGTCACCTCGGGCGTCTCAGCGCTGGTTTGCGCGCTGTATCTGGGGAAGCGTGTTGGCTATCCCAAAGAACCATCCCCGCCGCATTCTGTGGTTCTGAGCTTTATCGGGGCGTGTCTGCTGTGGGTAGGCTGGTTTGGATTTAACGCGGGCTCTGCCGTGAATGCCAGCGGCCTGGCCACCAGCGCCTTCGTCAACACCCACTTCGCCACAGCAGCGGCGGCCATCGGCTGGAGCGTCGCCGAGTGGATTCGCAACGGCAAGCCCAGCGCTCTGGGCGCCATTTCGGGCGCGGTCGCCGGACTCGTCGCCATTACGCCCGCTTCGGGTTTTGTGCAGCCCATGTCGGCGCTTGTCATCGGGTTGATCGCCGGCGTCGGCTGCTTCCTGATGGTGACTACGGTCAAGGGCTGGTTCGGGTACGACGATTCGCTCGATGCATTTGGGGTCCACGGCGCCGGCGGCACCATTGGGGCTATTCTCACCGGGGTGTTCGCCTCGAGCGCCATCAACCCCGTCTATGGCAACGGGAAGCCCACAGGCTGGATCGAGGGTAATGGCCATCAGGTGCTCAATCAGCTCGCCGGCGTCGCGATTGCCTGGGTACTCTCCATCGCCGGCACACTCGTATTGTTGAAAATTGTCGATATGGTCGTCGGACTGCGCGTTACCCGCGACGAAGAAATCGAGGGATTGGACATAACACAGCACGGCGAAGAAGGCTACGATTTCGGTTCTTAATCATCCACGTATACTCACACTGAGGCAGGACGAGCACGCTAATGCAAAAGATCGAAGCCGTCATTCAACCCTCCAAGCTGGATGCAGTGAAGGACGCCCTGCTCGAAGCGGGCATCGAAGGCATGACGATCCTCGAAGCCCGCGGCCATGGGCGGCAGAAGGGCCACACCGAGTTCTACCGCGGCCGCGAATATACCGTCGACCTTCTGCCCAAGATAAAAATCGAGATGGTGGTCCGCGATGAATTGGCCGACAAGGCGATCCAGGCCATCCTTTCCTCCGCGCGCACCGGCAAAATCGGCGACGGCAAAATTTTCGTCTCGAAAATCGACGACGCCATTCGTATCCGCAACGACGAGCGCGGTCCTTCCGCGCTTTAGGGCCCGCTCCGCTTTCGCTGGTCCGAACGCCAGGTTCCACCACCGCCGTTCCCGTTCGTGCGGAGACCACGTTTGGATCGCTGATGGATCCGGTTCCTCGTCATGATCCCTGAGCCGCTCACTCTCGGTCGACTCCGCAGTCGCTATCAGGACGACTCCACGCAGCTGCGCCAGAGCTTCGATCGCAATGGCGACGGCTCGGCTGTAATTCGGCGGCGCTCGCAGATCGTCGGAACTCTGCTGCGTCAGCTCTGGGAAAGCGTCGCACCGAACGCCGCTCAGAACGATATCGCGCTCGTGGCCACGGGCGGCTTTGGCCGCCGCGAGCTTTTCCCGTGCTCCGACGTCGATGTTCTTTTTCTCTGCGCCAACGATAAGGTCGAGCCCACTTATCGCGACCAGATCCGCGCCTGCACCCAAGCTATGTGGGACATCGGCCTTCGCGCCAGCCCCGTCACCCGCACACTGAAAGAGACCGAGCGCGTACACCCCGACAATCTCGAATTCACGGTCTCGCTGCTCGATCGCCGCTACCTCACTGGCAGCCGCGAGCTCTACGCGAAGTTCGAAAACGAGATTCTTCCCTCCGTCATCCTGCGCGAATGGGACACCGTGATTCAGAACCTTGCCGAGATGGCGCGCGCCCGCCACGCCAAATACGGCAACACCATCTTTCACGTCGAGCCCAATGTCAAGGAATGTCCTGGCGGCCTGCGCGACTACCACCTTACGCAATGGCTCACGCTGCTCAATGCGATTCAGGAATCAAAAGCATGGCCGCGTTCCGCTGCCGCCGACTTCTACGGTACGCACGACGAGCCCGAGTCCGCGTACGACTTTCTCTCCGCGGTGAGATGTTTTCTCCACTACCGGTCCGGCCGCGACGATAACACGCTGGACTGGCACGCGCAGGACGAGGCAGCCGCCCGCTCCATCGGCCTCGAAACCCGGGGCACCTCCGATCCCGCCTACTGGATGCGCACCTGGTATCGCCAGGCCCGCACCGTTTACCGCCGCGCTTCTCTGCTGATTGACGCCGTCCCCCCACCGCGCCGTTCCTTTTACAAACAATTTCGCCGCAAGCGCGCGCCCGTCGCCGGCACCGACTTCTTCCTCGAAGACGCCCGGCTCGATCTTGCTGAGGGCGCCACGGTCAACGATGCCGACAGCATCCTGCAGATCTTTGGCTTTATGGCCAAGCACGGCTACCGCCTCAGCTATGCCGCCGAAGACCGCATTTCCGACGCGCTCCCGGTGCTCGCTGTGCAGATGCCCGAAGGCCCATTTCTGTGGAACTGCCTCCGCGAGGTGTTGCTGGGCCCGTGGGCCGCGCATGCGCTGCGCACCATGCACGCGCTCGGCATCCTCGAGCTGCTCATCCCTGAATTTCATGGCATCGAGTCGCTCGTCATCCGCGACACCTGGCACCGCTACACCGTCGACGAACACACCTTCCACGTCATCGACAACGTGCACCGTCTGCGCCAGCCGCAGTACGAGTGGGAGAAACGCCTGGCCGGCCTCTTGCCGGAGATCGATCGCCTCGATCTTTTCTTCCTCGCCCTGCTCATGCACGACACGGGCAAAGCGCGCCGCACCGGCAACCATGCCAACAACAGCGTCGAGCTGAGCGAGAGCCTTTTCGCACGACTCGAACTCGACTCCGAGGAGCGAGAAACCGTGCGGCGTGTCATTCACAACCATCTGGAGATGTCGTCCGCCATGCGCCGCGACATCTTCGACGCGGAGACGGTGCGCGCCTTCGCGGAAAAGGTCGCGACGCAACCGCAACTGAAGATGCTTACGCTGATGACCTATGCCGACATTCGTGCTGTGTCGCCGGAGGCCCTGACGCCATGGAAGGCCGACAGCCTGTGGCAGCTTTACATGAGCGCGTCGAATTTTCTCGATCGCAGCGTCGACGAAATTCGCTACCACGCCTCCGAGGACCCGGCTTTCTTCAGCCGCATCGTAGCGCTCATCCCCGCCGTTAGCCCCGGCCGCGCCTCATCGCAAACGCCCGTCCCCACCGACGAACTCCGCGGCTTCCTCGAAGGCCTGCCGCAGAGATACCTCAGCCTCCGGCCTCCCGAACAGATTGCCGCGCATTTTCGTATGGCGATGGACCTCGGCGAAAACCCCGTGCAGCTTGCGTACCGCTCGGTGCGGCAGCTCAACGAAATCACTCTCGTGACCAGGGATCGCGCAGGCCTCTTTGCCGATATGGCAGGCGTTCTCTCCGCGTGGGGCATGAACATCGTCAAAGCGGACGCCTTCTCCAACGCCGCCGGCATCATTGTCGACAGCTTTCAGTTCACCGACACCTATCGCACCCTGGAACTCAATCATTCGGAAATCGATCGCTTCCTTGCAAATATTCGCGACGCTCTTTGCCACAAAATCTCCATCGAGGAGCTGCTGCGATCACGGAAGCTGAAACCCGCCCGGCCGAAGGTCAGCGTTGAAACCCGGCTCGAATTCGATAACGAAGCGTCGTCGCACAGCACGCTTCTGCAGATCGTCACCCAGGACACGCCGGGGCTGTTGCGCGAAATCGCCCTCAGCTTCGCCGCCTCGCGCTGCAACATTGAAGTAGCGCTGATCGACACCGAGGGCGAATCCGCTATCGACGTTTTTTATCTGACGACCTCCGGGCAAAAGCTCGACGAAGCCGCTCAGGCGTCGCTTAGCGCCTCGCTGACGCATCGGCTTTCTCAGCTGAGACCGTAGAAGGCTCGAATCATCGCCCGATCTCAGCCAATTCCTTCTCGGCCAGTTCCTTCGGGAGCGGCACGTAACCGAGCGCTGAGCACTCCTTTTGCCCGGAAGTCAGAATCCAGCTCAGCAGGCTGTCGATCGCTTTTCGATGTTGTCCGTCTCTGGTCAGGAGAAGCCAGGTGAGCGTGGTGATTGGATACGCATCCTTCCCAGGAGCATTCACGAGAGAGACCCGGAAATCTGTTGCGGCTGCGGCGCGACCAGCGGCCGCGCTCAGGCTGGGAAGGTTGGCCTGTACAAATGCTCCCGCTGCATTCCTGACCAGACCGTAGCTGAGCCGGTGACGAATCGCATACGTCAGTTCCATATATCCGGTCGCGCCCGGGGTCGCCGCAACCTCGTTAGCAACTCCCTCGTTGCCGGTCACGCCCTTGCCCACCGGCCAGCTAACCTTGAACCCGGCTCCTGCTCTGGACTTCCATTCAGGGCTGGTCGCGCTCAGGAAGCTCGTCCACGCAAAGCTGGTGCCACTTCCTTCCTCTCGATGGATCACGACGATCGGCTGGTCAGGCAATGAGGCGCCGTGGTTGAGCGCGCGCAGGCTGGCGTCGTTCCAGCGGGTGATCCTGCCGAGATAAACTCCCGCCAGGACTTCGGGAGTGAAGCGCAGGTCGCGCCCCACACCGGGCAGATTGTAGGCAGGAACCACAGCGCCCAGGACGGTGGCGACATGATCGAACTTCACACTCATGTCGCTCATTTGCTCATCGGTGAGCGCGGCATCCGAAGCCGCAAAATCCAGTTTACCGGCCTTCAGCAGCTGAATGCCTTCTTCCGAGCCGACCGCCTGATAGGTAATGTGAATCTCCGGATGCAGCTCTTCGAAGGACTGAATCCATTCCTGATAGAGCGGCGCAGGGAAGGTTGCGCCTGCGCCCACCAGAGATATTTGAGTTATAGAAGACGGCGCCGGTGCAGCATTTGCGGGCGCGCCCTTCATAATAGCTGCAGTCAGCAGCCTGACAATGCGGTCGGCCATGTCCTGCTCAACGCCGTTCCAGTGGAAGCGGCCGGGCGTGACCAGATAGGACCACAGTGCTTGCCCTTCCTTGTTCTTCAATTCGAGGGACAGATAACCACCGACCACGGGCTGCCGCGCGCTGGACGGGCTTCGGGCATCGTTCGAGACGTATCCCTTAACCCAGGTCTCTCCATTGCCCTTTACGACGAAGTCGGCCGCGCCCGCATCGCTCACAAGCTGAAGATCGTGGCTCGCCTTCAGTTTATTCACAACATCTTGTTGCAACTGAGCGGCGCCAGGGTTGGGCGCGAAGGGTTCGACATAAACCCTTCTGACATTCGGCGGAATCACGAGGGGAGACGCCAGCGCCCAGGCCTGTCCCGGCAGAATTCCCGCTGCCAACAACAGGACTGCGATTCTCACAAGTTTCCGCAGCCTTCGGGAACACGCGTTCCGAGGGCCAGCGTTCACAGGAATGTCCATCCGCTTGTATTGCGCCATTCGTTCGCCTGCGAGGCCGATGCTATCACCCTGGCGTCGAGGCACTATGAAAAGGCGCGCTTCGCGTACATCACTTGAGATAAGCCCGCACCAGCTCGATCAAATCTTCGGCGAGCTCCGGGGGCGGCATGGAGGGCTTCTCGCCCGCCATCATGTGGTTGCGGATGTGATCTTCCAGCACCTCCGCCATCAGGCTGTTGAGGCCGCCCCGTACATTCGCCAGCAGCATCAGCAGGGCGGCGCAGTCGTCGCCGGTTGTCAGGGAACGCTCAATGGCGTCCACCTGGCCGCGAATGCGGTGGATGCGCGCCACCAGCTTTTGCTTTTCCCGTTCGGTATGACTCATTTTTGTCTGCGAGTATATGGTAGGGGGGTATGCTATAAGGATTCCAGAGTCAGTGTACTCCGATTGTCGTGCAGCGGGGCGTTTCCCGGCGAGCCGGGTGGTTTTGTAACAAGACTGCAAAACTCCCCGGCGAAGATCATCTCCTGCGTCAAGAGCCCTGAAAGGAGGGGCGTTGCAGCGTCGTATTCTTATCCTCTCGCTCCTCGCTTGCACGACAGCCGTACGCGGGCAGTCGACGCAATCCATCGCTTCCGCAGCCCCGCCGGACGCCCCGCTGCCACAGATTAAGGCAGCCTCGAGCGGCGGAGAACTTTACGACTTCGCGGAGCTTCAGCGTTCAGGGACGGTGGTGCAACCAAACGCGGCTGAGGGTTCAGAGACACAGCAGACATCCGCCGAAGCCACCAGCGCCCCCGACCTGACTATGTTCCCGCACAGCCAGACGGCGCGCTACTGGATCTCAGGCCAGACCAACACCATCTTTCAGGGCAAGCCCGGTTTCCATTCTTCCTATCAGGGCCCGAACAGCCTTGACAATGCCGGCGAATACAAAACCTCGCTGGTCGAAACGCTCTATCTCGGATACCAGCCCCATCGGAATCTGCGCTATAACACCGACCTCCTGATCGATCTCGAAAGCGCCGGCGGCCGTGGGCTGGGGGAAGCTCTGGGCCTGGCTGGCTTCACCAATCTCGATGTGGTTCGTAACCCGAATCTCGGTACCGCCCCCTACATTGCGCGAGGGGGAATTCACCAAACCATCGGCCTCACCAGCGAAATGACTGAGTCCGACCGCGATCAATTCTCGCTCGCCACCGAAGTTCCGGTGCGCCGCTTCGAAGTGCGCGCCGGGAAAATGGGCGTCAATGACTTTTTCGACGTCAACGACGTCGCCACTGACAGTCACCTCCAGTTTATGAACTGGACCATCGATGACAATGGCACATTTGACTATGCGGCCGACACCCGCGGCTACACCGTCGGCGGCCTCCTGGAGTACGACGACCGCAGCTGGAGCGCCCGCTACGGCATCTTCGCCATGCCCGTGGTCGCTAACGGCATTGCACTCGACTGGGCCTTCTCCCGCGCGCACGGCCAGAACTGGGAATTCGAGCTGCGGCACACGTTCGTTCCCAGACGCAAAGGGACAACACGCATCTTAGCCTTCGCCAACACCGCACACATGGGCAACTACCGGCTGGCAGTGCAGAACTACCTTGCCGGCCTCACGCCAACGCCCGACATCACATCCGTCGAGCGTTTCGGCACAGTTAAGTACGGTTTCAGCTGGAACAACGAACAGGACATCACGGAGAATCTCCGCATCGGCACACGCTTCGGATGGAATGACGACCACGAGGAATCGTATGCGTACACCGAAGACGCGCAATCGGTCGTCGTTTCAGGCGATTATGCGGGCGCGCGCTGGCATCGCCCCGCCGACAAGTTGGGCGTCGCGTTTGTCAGCAACGCCATCAAAAAGGATCACCAGAACTACCTGGCTTACGGCGGACAGGGCTTCCTGCTCGGCGACGGCCGCCTGAACTACGGCCGCGAAAACATCGTCGAGAGCTACTACACCTGGCATGCCTGGCGGGGGCTCTTCTTCGCCTTTGACGAGCAGCAGATTGACGACCCCGGCTATAACCGCGATCGCGGCCCGGTGTGGGTGGAAGCCATACGCGGGCACATCGACTTCTAACTTCCCGGCGCAGCATGAGTTAGCGTTAGCGATTCAGTTAATCGCAATTCTGCATCTTAATCTTTGCACGCAGACGGGCAATGCACCCGCGGGATACGCCTCTCCGCTTTTGCCCTGGAACCACAGGGCCTTTCATTTCAAGGAGACACCTGATGAACAGCAAGCTCAAGCTCGTCGTTTGCCTGAGCGTGACGTTTTTCTCTACAGCGCCCTTCGCTCAGGTCGCCTCCACCTCTGTCACAATCTCTGCCCCCTCGGTTGCCTATGTCTATGTCACCAGCCGTCCCGCCAACGCCAGCGCCAATGAAATCGACGCTTACGCCGCGGCGCCCAACGGCGCACTCACGCCAGTCGAAGGCTCACCCTTTCAGGAAAATGAATTTACCGTCACTGCCGATGGCAGGTATCTGTTCGGTTCGAGTGCAGACACCACGAACATCGATACGCTGGCGATCGAAACCAACGGCGCGCTGCGTTATCTCACTTCGACCGATTACGCCCAGTTCGATCTCGACGATTGCGGCAGCGCGGGTTGGTTGTTCACAGACCGCACGGGAACGGACCTTTATCCGCTGGTATACAACGGCGACTGCGCAAATAACTTCTACCAGTCGTATCGAATCAAAGAGCCCTCGGGAGAATTGAGTTACCTTGGCAGCGTCAATGGCGGCGCGGGTTCGTTCAATGGAATTTCTTCTCCCGCAACCTTTCTCGGAGATGACCTATACGCTTATACAGCGACAAACAATGGCTGCTTTTACTTTGGCGTTCAGTCATTCAAGCGCGACACCAATGGGATTTTAACTTCGGGGAGCGGTTCAGTGACGCTGCCCGCCGCGCCCGATGGCTATCGCATCTACGTTCCGGAGGCGGTGAGCGCCGATCCAATCAACCACGTGGCGATGGCGCTGCAAGCCGCCAATCCGCCGGGATGCCAGAATAATTACCCGCAGCTCGCCTCGTTTACCGCGGACGCCCAAGGCAACCTGACTACGACCAATAACAGCGCTAGCATGCCGGCTACGTTGATTCAATACGTCAACGATTTGAAAGTGTCGCCCTCGGGCAAGCTGGTGGCGGTGGCCGGAACGAACGGCGTGCAGGTGTTTCACTTCAACGGAGCCAATCCTCCGACGCCTTACACGCCGCTGCTCACCACGGAGAACATCAACCAGATGTTCTGGGATAACGACAACCACCTGTACGGAATCAACCAGGCAGGCAACGATATGCACGTTTTCACAGTAACGCAGACCACATACAGCGAGGCCCCCGGATCGCCGTACACAGTCAGCCAGCCGGCGTCTATTGCGGTTCACCCGGAGACGCCGATTCTGCCCTGACTGCTGCCTCTCGATGCCATGCGCCGCGCCGGTTTCCGTTCCGGTGCGGCGCCGTTTTTGCTGCTCTTCCCCCCCGCCACGCTAAGATGGAACTCGATTCAGGGAGGTCTCCTTGCGCGTCGGCTTGTTGACTCGAGAGTATCCGCCTTACGTCTATGGGGGCGCAGGCGTCCACGTCGAATACCTCAGCCGAGAACTAGCCAGGTCGATCGAGGTCGAAGTGCATTGCTGGGGAGATCAGTACCTGGACCAGGGCAACCTTCATGTTCGCGGCGCGGAGCCATGGAAGGCGATCACTGAGGGACCGCCGGAGAAATTCAAAGCCGCCCTTGAAACATTCAGCCTGAACCTGGCGCAGGTCCAGTCCCTGGCCGGCATCGATATCGTGCACACGCATACCTGGTATGTATCGATGGCAGGGTTCTTCGCGAAAAAGCTCTTCAATATTCCCTTCGTGCTGACCACGCACAGTCTTGAGCCACTGCGTGCCTGGAAGGCCGAACAGCTGGGCAGCGGCTACGCTATGAGCTCGTGGATGGAGCGCACCGGCATCCTCGATGCCGACGCGGTGATCGCTGTTTCCCAGGGGACGAAAGCGGACATCCTGCGCGCCTACCCTGAGATCCATCCCGAACGCATCCACGTGATCTACAACGGCATCGACCTCAACGAATATCGCAAGACACCCGAGACGACGGCCCTCACTGCCCACGGCGTCGATCCGTCGCAGCCCTACGTCTTGTTCGTCGGGCGCATCACCAGGCAAAAAGGCGTCACCCACCTTGTCGACGCCATTCCTCATCTCGCCCCGAACACGCAGGTTGTATTGTGCGCGGGCGCGCCCGATACGCCCGAGATCGCAGCCGAGATGCGGGAGAAGATCGAGCGGGCGCGCGCCATGAATCCCCGGGTCATCTGGATCGACAAGATGCTGCCCAAGCCCGAGGCCATCCAGCTCTACAGCAACTGCAGCGTTTGCTGCTGCCCCTCGGTCTATGAGCCCTTCGGCATCATCAACCTGGAGGCGATGGCCTGCCGCGCTCCGGTCGTCGCCAGCGCCACGGGCGGCATTTTGGAGGTGGTGGTCGACGGCGTTACTGGCTACCTGGTCCCGTTCGATCAGGACCCGGTTACGAGCTTTCCGCTCGATCCCGCCAGGTTCTCGCGGGATCTGGCGGCGAAAATCTCGGCTCTGCTCGGGGACCCGGAGAAGGCGCGGCACTTTGGCGACGCTGGTCGAAAACGCGTGGAGGAAAAATTCTCCTGGACCGCGATCGCGGATCAGACCATCGAGCTTTACCGCAAACTGATCGAGAGCCGGCGCCGCAGCGTGCGGGAATCCTGAACTTCGCCTCGGTGCTCGCCACGCCCGTGTTTTGGGGAGGATGCTCTTTACTACTCCCTGTTCCCTGTTGCCTATTCCCTGTCTTTACGCAGATCGCCACCCGTCATCTGCTTTGGCTCTGCAAGATTCAGCAGGCCGAGGATGGTCGGCGAAATGTCGCGCAGCGATCCGCCCGGCTTCAGCGAATACCGCTTTGTGTCGTCACTTACGAAGATGAACGGGACCGGGTTGGTGGTGTGCGCCGTGTGCGGGCCGCCTGTGACGGGATCGACCATCAGCTCGGCATTGCCGTGATCGGCGGTGATCAGCCACGCACCCGTTCCGCGCTGCTTCATCGCCTGATAAATCCTCCCCAGACAGGCGTCGACGGTTTCGACAGCTTTAATCGTCGGTTCGAGTTTGCCCGAGTGGCCGACCATATCCGCGTTCGCGAAATTCACAACGACTACATCGAAGGCTGTATCGTTCACAGCTTTGATCACGGTATCGGCGATGCCCGCCGCTGACATCTCTGGTGCAAGGTCGTAGGTTGCCACCTTTTGCGACGGAATCAGGATGCGATCCTCGCCGGGAAACGGCTTCTCGATCCCCCCGTTGAAGAAGTAGGTCACGTGCGCGTACTTTTCCGTCTCCGCCACGCGCAGGTTGCGCAGATTCGCCTGCGCCATGATGTCCGCCAGCAGGTTCTCCATTGACTCCGGCAGGATGATCATTGGCAGCGTGAAATTCTTGTCGTACTGCGTCATGCATACGTAATGCAGGCGGCTGGGAATTTCGCTCCGCGGAATGGTCGCATCCAGCTCTTCCCACGAGGGCAGCTCGCGCCCGGCTTCTTTGCTCAGGCCGCTGTTCCGCGCCAGCACGCGGGTGATCTGCCGCGCCCGGTCCGCGCGAAAGTTGAACATCAGGCAAACATCCTCGTCGCGGATCAGGCCATTGGGATGCCCCTGGTCATCTGTAACAACGAACGGCACAATAAACTCGTCGGTGGTGCCGTTGTTGTAGCACTCCGTGACGCGGGCGATGGCATCCTTATACGCGCCGCCTTCCGCATGGCCCTTAACCATCGCGTCGAAGGCTTTTTTCTCCCGCTCCCAGCGCCGGTCGCGGTCCATCGCGTAATAGCGCCCTGAAACGCTCGCCAGCTTCCCGCCGTACTCCCGCATCTTCTGTTCGAGCGCCGCCAGATAACCCGCCCCGCTGGTGGGCAGCGTGTCGCGCCCATCCATAAAGGCGTGGACGAAAACCTTTTCGACGCCCTGCTGCTTCGCCGCTTCCAGCAGCGCGTAAAGATGCTCCTGGTGAGAGTGCACGCCGCCGTCCGAAACCAGGCCAAATAGATGCAGTTGCGTCTTCCGCGCTTTCACGAGGGCATCAACGATCGTGGGATGCGAGAAAAATTTCCCGCTGGCAATCAGCGCGTCGATGCGGGTAATGTCCATCTGCACGATCCGCCCCGCGCCGATGTTCAGATGGCCTACTTCGCTGTTGCCCATCTGGCCGTCCGGCAGGCCGACGAAGTGATCCGACGCGTGCAACAGTGCGTTGGGATACTCCTCGAGCAGCTTGTCGTAGACCGGCTTGCGCGCCAGCGCGATGGCGTTGTTTTTGGTCTCCGGGCGATATCCCCACCCATCCAGGATGGTCAGAACGACAGGCTTTTTCGGAACGGGCACGAAGACTCCTCAGAATGGGTACGGAACGATCGCCGAAACCCGAACTGCCGCTCCGGACCTCGCCCCTGGTTATTGTTGCGGAGCAGCCGCCGGGTGCTGCTCGCGATAGCTCTTCGAAGCGGCATCGATCTCATCCCTGTGCCGCTCCACAACCTCGATCGTCACCTGCTGCCCCAGTTCCGATCCCGCTTCTCGCCCTTCGTCGAGAATATTCGGCATCACCGCGATCATGCGCTTGCCGGCAGGTGTCTGGTAAAACGCGATGATCTCAGCCGCGTCCTCCGCCGAGAGATGCTGCTGGAACGACCGCACCATCGCTCCCTCAAAATCCGCCGTGCCCAGGCTCCGCCGCAAATCGTCCACCACATCGGCCGGCATATACGGCATGGCCTGCTTCACATGCGGCAATAGCCCGTCCAGCATCTCGCGCTTCAGCGTATCCGTCCCGGTTAGCTTCAGAATCTCGTACACCTGGGCCGGCGTCACGGGATGCGCGGGCGGCAGATTCTCGCTCGCAGCATTCCCCGCGCCATTCGCTCCGCTCCCCGCTTTCGCTGTTGAAGTTGCCACAAGATCCGGCAACGTAACTACCAAAGCCAGCCACGCTACAAATGTTAACTTCAGCATTGGAGCCTCCCTCCGGACATTCCTCCAACCCCGCAACTGCGCGGCATCGGATCAAACGTCTCGACATGGAGACTGCTTCTGAGTAATCCGCCCTTTACACTCCGGCAATCGGAGTGCACAAACGGCAGCCTGCCTATTAAACCCTTCTAATCCCCAAAATTCACCGCTTCAAGGCCCAGAAATTCCGCTGCCTGTCCCAACTCCTCGTCGATGCGCAGCAGCTGGTTGTATTTCGCGATGCGGTCGGTGCGCGAAGCCGATCCGGTCTTGATCTGGCCCACCCCCGTCGCCACCGCAAAATCGGCAATGAACGTGTCTTCCGACTCGCCGCTGCGGTGCGAAATCACCGAAGTGTAGCCGTAGCGCCGGCCCAGTTCGATGGCCTCGAACGTCTCGCTCACCGTGCCGATCTGGTTCAGCTTAATAAGGATCGAGTTCCCCACGTTCTCCTCGATCCCCTTCTGCAGCAGATCCACATTGGTGACAAAAATATCGTCGCCGACGAGCTGAATCTTGCTCCCCAGCTCATGCGTGAGCACCTTCCACCCGGCCCAGTCGTCCTCCGCCAAGCCGTCTTCAAGCGAGATGATCGGATACTGCCGCACCCACTCCACATAGAACGCGACCATGTCTTCGGCAGTCTTCTCGCTCTTGTCCGACTTCTTGAAAATGTACTTCCCCTTATCCTTGTCGAAAAATTCGCTCGACGCCGGATCGAGGGCGATCGCTACGTCCTCGCCCGGCTTGTATCCAGCCAGCGTGATGGCTTCAAGGATCACCTCAATCGCTTCGCTGTTCGACTTGAGCGACGGAGCAAACCCTCCCTCGTCGCCCACCGCCGTGTTGTAGCCCTTCTTCTTCAACACGCTTTTCAGCGTGTGGAAGACCTCGACGCCCCACCGCAGCGCATCCGGGAACCGCTCCGCGCCCACCGGCATGATCATGAATTCCTGGAAATCTACGTTGTTGTCCGCGTGCGCCCCCCCGTTCAGGATGTTCATCATCGGCGTGGGCAGCACCGAAGCGTTTGCGCCACCGAGGTAACGATAGAGCGGGATGCGCAGCTCGTTTGCCGAGGCGCGCGCGGCCGCCATGGAGACGGCCAGAATGGCATTCGCTCCCAGCCGCCCCTTGTTGTTGGTGCCGTCGAGCGAAATCATCGTGGCGTCCAGCAGCCGCTGGTTTGTGGCGTCCATTCCGGTCAGCTCCGGCGCCAGAATGCTCTCGATATTCTCGACCGCCTTCAGCACGCCCTTGCCCCCGTAGTGGCTCTTGTCGCCGTCGCGCAGCTCCACCGCCTCGTGCTCGCCGGTTGACGCGCCGCTGGGCACGATGGCCCGACCCATCGCACCGCTTTCCAGAACCACATCGGCCTCGACCGTCGGGTTTCCGCGTGAATCCAATACTTCCCGCGCATGAATCGCAGCAATTTCCGTCATTTTGCTCCTCGTGATGTGGTGATTGAGGCGGTCTTTGAGTTTAGGCCGTCGATCCACGCGAATGGCTTCCCCGGTGGTCGCGCCGATAGTTTCAAGAAGGGTCATCGAAGGCCGTCCGCCTTCGTAAAATTGCAGGGTTCCACGGCAAATTCTAGCAAAGCGGGATCAACGGCAACCGTGACGGCGGTCACGGCGATGCAAGCGCCTGTCGGACCTTGCCTCACGCCTCTCGCGATTTGCCGGTCCCTTTCCCTTCGTCAGCCTTGCCACACACGCGCGTTTTTCGTACTCTCAGCCTCATGGAAGTAAATTTCACGCCCGAACAGGAGGCGCAATTAGCGCAGTCCGCCGCTCGGCAGGGCCGTAACCCCGACGAGCTGGTGCGGCAGGTCGTCGCCCGCTATTTCGACGAGGAAAGCCGCTTCGCTGATGCGGTGAGGCGTGGCGAGGAAGCTTTAGAGCGCGGCGAGTATCTGACCCACGAACAAGTGGGCCAGCGTCTTGACCGGTTCCTGCAGCCCTGATGCAGCTTCGCTGGTCGATACCCGCCGCCGAGGATTTAGAGCATATCTGTGAATGGATCGAGCGGGACAATCCCCAGTCAGCCCGTCGCGTTGCCCGAACGATCTATGACGAATGTGGCCGTTTGAAGGACTTTCCTCATCTCGGACGAGCCAGCCGGCGCATGGCCGGGCGCCGTGAACTCACATTTACGCCCTTGCCTTACATCGTCGTCTATCAGGTCAAGTCGGATGTGATTGAGATTTCGCGCATCTTCCACGGTGCGCAGGACTGGCCTTGAAACCCAGCACTTGGGACCGTGCCAGTATCGCCGGCCTTCACGAAGCCAATATGGAGGAGGCATTTCGAACCTACCGAATTGCCGGAAGCCCCATCCTTTCTCGTCGCGCTTTTTGAAGAGAAAGGGCAGGATTCCACCGCTCTCAATGCCCAACCGTCGCGGAAAATTCAAGTCTGCGAATGGATTGAGCGGGACAATGCTAACCCGCATCTTGCATCCGAGCCCCAGGGCATCCAATATGGTGGGTAACGCAGAGGTAGCTCTATGCAACGCCGTATCGCCTGCTTGCTGCTCATTCTCCTGGCCGCCGGATTCGCCTTCCAACTGCGCGCCCAGGACCAGAACGACCCTCTCTCCGAGGACGAAATCCAGCAGATTCGCGACAACAAAACCAATCCCAACGAGCGCGTGAAGCTCTACATCAAGTTCATCGACCAGCGCCTCGACGCGATCAAAGACCTGGCCGGCAAAGGCAAGAGCGCGACGGAGAAAGCCGAAGTCCGCGCCAAGCTCGAGGAGTTCACACGCCTCTGCGACGAGCTCCAGGACAACCTCGACACCTACGACTCAGCTCACGCCGACATTCGCAAGGCCCTCAAGGATCTCGTCGCCGACACCGCGAAGTGGCCCCAGGCCCTGGCTGCCGCCGGCTCCGACCCGAGCTACGACTTCGCCCACAAGACCGCGCTCGAAGCCGCCCAAAGCGCCACCGACGAGGCACGCCAGCTGTCCATCTCCCAGGAAGCCTACTTCCAGGCCCACAAAGACGAACGCCACAAGAACGGCACCGGTCCCAGTTAACGCGCCCGCAGCGCCAGCCGACACAAGTAGACCAGCAGGTCCGCCCCGCATCGATGTTAGGCCGTCGCGAAAGCACATGGTAACCGGCCGAAAGCCGATGGCTTCAGTTAAAGCGGGCAGCCAGGAAGGACCCAATGATCCCAAGCACACCGGACCCCAGCAATAACCTCTCGTCGGTCGCGTGGCCTTCGATAGTAAGGTAAACGAATCCACCAATCAGACCGCATGCGACCAGGATGCCGCCAACAAGAGACGTAGTCGCGTAGATGAAACTGCGACGGTGCCTGTGGCCCCACTCCTTGACCACGAGCGCAGGAAGGTCAGGCGAAACCCGTCCATACGCTTCAAGGAGCTCTGGATTGGGAACTACAGCTGGCGGGGTATCAGTGTCGGACTGCGACGTTTTCTTTTGCAGCTTTTTCCGCCCGTGCACGCTGTCTGACCTCGTCCCTCTGTTTATCCAGCACGGCCTTTTGGTAGTCGCGGCAGGCCTTGTCAAACTCGCCGCCGGCCTGGATCTGGCTAAGCGACCGGGAATCGACGAATTCCTTCGGTGCCCCCGGATAGTCGAGGCGCCGAAAAAGGCCAGCACCGGTCACCCCTTGCAGGAAAGACCTCAGTATGTTGTTTGTTTGTGCTGTCATAAAGACTCCCAGCCTTTCATCCGATTCTACCTCTGCCCCATTAGAAGCGCACGAGTTTCTTCCGGGCCGTCTTCCTGAAGAGCATCCGCTGGTTCCTCTAGTGCATCGAGAATGCCCTTGTAAGTGCAATCTATTCAGGCAGTTGAGATTAGCATCAGCGATACCCACCGTTTCAGATGAGGCAGCCGTACACGTTACTTTGAACGAGGTGTTGTCGAGCGCCGTCGCTTACACTGAAAAGACCCATGTTCTATCGCACAGACGACCTCCGCATCCGCTCCACCAAAGTCGTTTTGCCTCCCGTTTTCCTGGAGGAGGAGCTGCCCGTCACCGAGGCCGCCTCGGCCACTGTCTTCCATGCGCGCAAAGAAATCGCGGAAATCCTCAACCAGCGCAACCACCGCCTGCTGGTCGTCGCCGGACCCTGCTCCATCCACGACCCCCAGGCCGCCCGTGAGTACGCCCGCCGCCTCAAAGAAGCGATGACCGACTTCGCCGCCGACCTCCGCATCGTGATGCGTGTCTATTTCGAGAAGCCCCGCACGACCCTCGGCTGGAAGGGTCTGATCAACGATCCGTTTCTCGACGAGTCTTACCGCATCAACGATGGTCTGCGTCTGGCGCGCAAGCTGCTCATCGACCTCGCCGAGATGGGCGTCCCCGCGGGCACCGAATTTCTCGACATGATCTCCCCCCAGTACGTAGCCGAGCTGGTCAGCTGGGGTGCAATCGGCGCGCGCACCACCGAGAGCCAGGGCCATCGCCAGCTGGCCTCCGGTCTCTCCTGCCCGGTCGGCTTCAAAAACGGCACCTCCGGCAACGTGCAGATCGCCATCGAGGCCATCCTCTCCGCCGGCCATCCGCATACCTTTCTCGGTCACTCGAAATACGGCCAGTCGGCGATCCTCTTCACCGCCGGCAATGCCGACTGCCACATCATCCTGCGCGGCGGCCGGCAGACCGTCAATTACGACGCCGCTTCGGTCGACGAAACCTGCGCGCTGTTGCAGAAGTCCGGCCAGGCGCCGCGCGTCATGATCGACTGCAGCCACGCCAACAGCGGCAAGGACCACACCCGCCAGCCTGCCGTCTGCCGCAACGTAGCCGCCCAGATCGCCGCCGGCGACCGCCGCATTATCGGCGTCATGCTCGAAAGCAACCTCGTCGCCGGCGCCCAGAAGCTCTTTCCAGGCCACGAGCTCGTCTACGGCCAGAGCATCACCGACGCCTGCATCGGCTGGGATGAAACCCCCCAACTGCTCGCCGAGCTCGCCCAGGCGGTCCGCGCCCGCCGCTCGCTGTCGGCTGAAAACGTCGCCATGCCCGCCCAACCCGTCGCCTTCACGAAATAGAAAGGGCCTTGCTTGTCAACCTTACGGGAGCCACGAGTTCGCGAGTCAAGATTCTCCGAATCCAGATTCGCTGAACCCATGGCGCGCCTCATCGAAGAACTGCGCAAGCTCCCCGGAGTCGGCAACAAATCCGCGCAGCGCCTCGCCTTCCATATCCTGCGTTCCGAAGCCGAAGACGCCGAGGCCCTCTCCACCGCCATTCGCGAGGTCAAGGAGCGCCTGCGCCTCTGCTCCATCTGCAACAACATCACCGACGTCGACCCCTGCCTCTACTGCGCCAGCCCCACGCGCAACCAGCGCCTGGTCTGCGTCGTCGAAGAGCCGACCAACATCGCCACCATCGAGAAGACCCGCTCCTGGAACGGCGTCTTCCACGTGCTGCACGGCACGCTCTCCCCGCTCCACGGCGTGGGACCCGAGCATCTGCGCACCGGCAACCTGCTCGCCCGCTCCGGCCGCGGCGAGCTCGACGAAGTCATCCTCGCCACCTCGCCCACCGTCGAAGGCGAAGCCACAGCCAGCTGGCTGGCCGACCTGCTGCGCTCCTCCAGTCGCGAACATGCCGTGCGCATCACCCGCATCGCTACCGGCGTCCCCGCAGGCAGCGACATCGAATACGCCGACGAAGTGACCATGACCCGCGCCCTCGAAGGCCGCCGCGAAGTCTAAAAGCACACTACTGTCATCCTGATGCTTCGCATCGCGAAACAGAACGAGTAGGCACCGCGCCTAAGGATGGGGGGGATCGGGAAGGTATGCGGGGGCGCCGACGAAAGACTTGTTTACGACCCCACTGCAACCCGTGTCGTTGTCTTTACTACAGGGGTTGTAGTCCCAGGAAACATCCGCTTTGGTCACAACGGGGAATTTTTGCCACTTGCGATTTTTGACCTCCACACTTAAGTAAACAACTATCCTGGGTGGGGTTAGAAGGCTGGTGCTTTTTCGCGGCATCAGTCGCGCAACGTAATAACGAGGATTTCCGTCAGGATCGATCAGCTTGTTCTCATCCGAGTCAAAGAGCTGGTTGATATGAAACTCCGCGCTGGAGAGAGAAGCATTGTTGGAAGCGACGCAGCCCGACACAGCATACGACTTATCTCCAGAGTCTTTAAGAATTGGTATTACTGTCAGTTGCCGCAACTCCGCGTTTTTGCCCATGAGCGGCTCGAAGCATCCCCTGCGGCCTGCTTTTTCGGCGACCCTTGCATTCGCCTTTGCGCCCGGCGGCACATTCTTTTTGAGTCGAATGAGTTGAGTGAAAGTCATTACTGGCCCCTTCCCCGTTGTGCTACAGGCATTATCATCGCAATTTGCCACCTGAATCTCGATGTAGGCGCGATCCGCCGACCAAAGAGACTCACTCCCGCATTGCTTGAGGCTCTCCAGGTCTAAGGAAGCAGTGAAGGGAGCCCTGCCCGAAAATTGGATTGGGCCAGTCTTGGAGGAGCCTCCGCTCCAGGCGATCATGCGCCCTCTTTGGATCGACCAGCGCCACATTCCAACCAAGGGACAACCCATGAGGAGAAACCAATCCGGTTGTGCCCGGGGACGTCGGTTGGACATTTTCGTTTCCCACAACCAGGCACGCAGCGACCGTGAGGCTGCGATCGCCACTCTTAGGGTCCCAGAGCACGGGATTCCTTGTTGTCGGATTGGACTCTTTTGTGAGATCAGGTCCGGATGTGATTCCCTGGCAAGGGTCCGGTTTAACTTCAGCTGCCGAGCAAACCGCAATCGGCGACAGGGCTAAGATCAGGAGACCAGCAAACACCCTCATACTCGGTCCTCATTTGTGCAGCATTCGTTGGATCGACGGATACGAAAATATATCCCGAGATGTTTTCAGACGCAATGATTTTCCAGGAAAATGATGATGAGCAGAGGGCCTTCCATTCGTGGCGCTTTTGGCGGCCCATTCAAGCGCTCAAGGGGGCCATCGCCAGCAACCGATTAAAGGCTAATGGCTAACGACAAATGCTAACGGTGTCTGGTTACCCGCTCCCCGCTCCCGGCTGCTCGATGACCTTCGTACCCTCACCCGCTCCTATTCTTCTTGTCTTGCCTCGAACCACTGAATAACCTGAAATCAACTTCAGGAGTGTGCCAGGAGCCCGCCATCGCGCTGGCTTTTCTCTGGCGCCTCAGGGCTTCTTCTGTCGAACCGCCAGCTCTCTGAAATCCAGGCGCCCGATGTCCCGCGACGCCGGCTTCCTCGCGACCCACTTATCTTTCGGAATGGCGCGTAGTAACTTAATTGCTAATAGAAGGGGTCCTCAGGAAACTCCATTAAGCAAACTCAACAATATACCGAAGGGTCAACCCCCTCATTTCGAAAACCCGAGGGAGGCTAAAAGAGCCTAACTCCCCACCACCGCCTTCGGCCCAACGCGCTCCCACGCAGCCCGCAGCGCTGCCCCCGCCCGCTCTTTGCTAGCCGCCTTCAGCAGCACATTGGTGCAGCCCTTCTTGCCCCACCCTCCCTTCACCGGCGCGAACATCTCCGGATCGGCGGCGACGAACTCCGCCTGCTGATCCGGGAAAAGCTTCACCATCCCCCAGCTCTTGTCCGGATACCCGAGCGTCGCGAAGATCTTCCCCCCGACGCGGAAGTCCGGGTGATCCATGTGAGCGCTCTCTTCCACTTCGGGCAAGCTGAGAGCGAGGCGGCGAAACTCCGCGGCCGTCATGCGGGCTGCTCCGCTGCAGCCGCCTGCATCTCCTCCGGCGACATGTCCTTAACGTGCGTGGCCATGTACCACTGGAACCCGAACGGGTCCTCGATGCCCGCCATGCGATCGCCGTAGAACTGATTGGCAGGCTCGCGGACGCTCTTCGCCCCGGCCGAGATCGCCTTCCGATAAACGGCGTCGCAGTCCTCGGTGTAGAACATGAAGGTCAGCGGCGCGCCGCCATAGTGCTGCGGCCCGTGAATGCCGCGCTCGGGAAACTCATCGGCAAGCATCACGACCGAATCGCCGATCCGGATTTCAGCGTGGCCCAGACGTCCATCGGGCTGCGGCATGCGCATAATCTCCGTTGCACCGAACGCCTGTTTGTAAAACTCGATGGCCAGCGCCGCACCGCGGATGTGCAGATAGGGCTGAATGCTGTGGTAGCCGTCTGGAATTGCTTTGACTGGAGACATAAGTCCCTCCCTTGTTCAGAACCATTGTCGCTTTGCAAGGAGAGGCAGGATTGTAAAATTTTTACCGGGAAAGTCGTCGGAACGTCCGCCGCCAGCTGAGACCCTCGGGTAAACTCCAACTCATAGCGAATAATGACGAGCACAAAGCGCCCGCCAATCTCAAAGAGTGGCTCCTTGCGCCGGAGGCGCGCTTCGAGGACTTCCCCGAAATGATCCCCCCTCGCGGACGGATGCGGCCCCGAATCACCGGGGATCTATTCAGTGAATCGGAACATGATTCAAATGCTCCGTCGCCAGCGCCAGATACGCCGCCGGCGTGAGCCCGGAGAACCCCTGAAAATCGTGGATGAAATGGGCCTGGTCGTAATACCCGCCCTCCAGCGCCACCTGCACCCAGTCCACAGCCTGCTTTCGATGCACCCTTTGCAACACCCGCTGGAAGCGGCGCACCCGGCAAAAGGCCTTCGGCGTGAGCCCGATCTGATCGTGAAATAACTCGATGAAACGACGCTGGCTCAACCCGATCCGCTCCATCACTCCGGAAACAGTGGCGATCTGAGGAGCACGGCAAATGTGTTTTCTGGCAAACTCAATCGCGGGGTGCAGTTCGAGTGGCCGCACGAGCTGCGCCAGAAGACAGTGCTCGAGAATCCCAAACATCGCGTCCGCGGAAGGCGCCGCCAGCAACTGCTCACGAATCTCGCCTGCAGTCCCGCCCCATAAGCATTCGAGAGGTACGGATTGGTTCGCAACCTCGCTCGCCGGCAATCGGAAAAACGGGAAGGTCCCGCCGGGCTGAAACTGGATTCCCACCACGCGATCCTCCGTGATCGCATCGATGGCCACGCAATGCATCCTCGCCCCGGTTAGTCCCGCCAACCCGCAGGAGACAAATCGCCCGGAATCGTCCGCATCGTAGATGCGCATTACGTCGTCGCGCAGATTAAAGACGACCGACGCCTCCCCGTTCGGTAACAGGCGCTCGCGCCGATAGGGTTGGGGCCCCGGCGCGCCTGGGGCTGGCGCGCCGGGGGAGTCGGCGCCTCCATCCCAATACCAGAAGCATCGGATGAAAGCAGCCAGGGGTGGCGGCGGTACGTAGAGGCGGTGCATAATGCGCCGCCACCAGATTGCAGGAAATCCTTAACAGTGTGCAACCGCGGTCAAGGGTTTCGCGGGCCAGCCCCTGCGCCGCCGTCAGGAGGCCAGCATGGAAGTAGCAACAGGAGAAAATTCCCCGGGCTCGAGAATCCTGGGTAATTTTGGAACGACCCGGATCACCGCCCGATCATCCTGGTCCATCATCAGGGTTTGCGAGCAGTCTCCGCAGAGCCAGTAATGCTCCAGGTGCCGCACCCGCTTCCCGCCCGGTTCACTCGAGCTCCCGGACACGTCGAAAATGAAAATGCGGCCCTCCCGCAAATAATGCAGGGGCTTGCCACACTTTGAGTTTGCACAGTTATTCACCATCGGAGTCTCCCTTCAGCGGTTACCAACAATGGGGGCCCGGAACCGCACGCCGCTTTCAGGACAGGGAAAAGGGGAAAGGAAGTGCGGTCAGCCAGAGTTCCGCATCCCGTTACCTTTTCCAACCGCTGAACCTTCAACGTGCTCTCAGCAATGATTCAGTGCCACCCTTAGGCGGCGTGCGGCTCCAAAATGAGCGAGCAGGGGAAAGAAGGATGGACGACCGGCCCGGCGGAACATTCTGTCAGGCTGTATTTTCGAAAGATAAGCGATATTATCCACTGCTGTCAAGAACTGATGCGCAAAAGTAAGTTGCGGAATTGCCCATTGCCCTATTGGTGACCATTGAGCGGATAAATCGTTTATCCGCAAAGAATATTGAAGACTTATCCAGATTTAGTAATCTGGCGACGCGCAGACTTGTCCGATAATTCCGCGCCGACAACGCAAATTCTTCTGTGGAAAACATCCATCATCCCTGTTGGGGCAGCCTCAATCGGGCTCTTCAGAGCACAAGATGGGCTTTCTCCCCACAAGAAAATGACGACTTGCGGAGGATATCCGGTTTGCCGAGTTTTGGAAAATGGCGTTGAGGCAGGTTATGCCACTACGTGATGAGCGAGTGAAAGGTTCGTGCCTCTAGGAGCACTTTAGTTGCCCACGATGCTACCTTCGTTTCGCTGGGAGCTCGAGTCAGCGCATGCCTCTCCTGCGCATTTTGGAACCGCACGCCGCTTTCAGGACGGAAAAAGCGAGGAGGGGAAGAGTGCGGTCTGCCAGGAACCCGCATCCTTTGCCTTTTCTCCCGCTGAACGTCAGCGTGTTCCCAATATTTGTTCAGCGCCGCCGGAAGGCGGCGTGCGGTTCCAACTATGACGCAGAGGAAAGAAAGGAGCGAATCTACGGCCGGGCAAACAATCTGTCAGGCTTCTGATGACTGGATTATCGCGCGTCGCCGGAGAAGCGTCAACGGTCCAAAGCGCCAAAATGCGCCGCACAGTCCTCCGCCTTTCGCGGAAGTACCGTTTGCGGGGAAAAAGCCACTTATGCCTATTTATAGGATAAGCACTAAATGATGGTTAAATAATTAATAAGCAGGCAGTAATCGCTTTGTTCCAAAGTGGGTTTTAGTTCTTCGTCGGAGTTAGCGCCATCGGCTCCGTGAGGCTGAAGACCAGCATCGAGCCCTCGGGCAGATCGGCAGCCGCGGGATGCGTCATCAGCATGTGCGCCGTGACAACGCCCGCGCCCACCAGCGATCCAACGCCCGCGCCCACCGGACCGCCAAGTTCGCCTCCGGCGACTGCGCCTATGCCCGCGCCCGCTCCATACTCGATCGCATCCTTCGTATAGTGGCTGCTGGCCTGAATGCCGCCTTCGTCGTTGGTGCGGGTTCCGGGAGCCTTCGACTGCACCGCTTCTGCATAGAGGTGATATGCGGTTCCATCCGGCAACATCACGGTCTCTGGACGAAGACGAATGGTCGCGTGCGGCCCCAGATGATGTCCCTGGCTCACGGCTACCACGCGGCCGCGCATCTCCGCGCCGGCGGGAATGATGACGCGCCCTTCCTTATAGACATCCTTGGCCACGACCGCCCGAAACGATGTGCCGGGACGTGTTTCCGTCGTCGAGAGGCCGTCCGTCAGACGCACACGGATGTTCGTGCCGGCCGCCAGTTCGTTGGGATTCGAGGGCACGTAGCTGACAATGTCGTCATCCGGATTCCAGACGCGTTTGTGCAATGAGCCGCCGTTCGCCGGCGCCGAAGAGACCATCCCGTAGTCATTATTCGCAGGCTGCGCCGCGACCGCGGGCGTGGCCGGAATGGGAATGGCGGGCGACGGCTTGGCCACTGGAACCGGCGCGTCTTCGTCGGCCTTGATGGTCTCATCGGCCGGTGGATGAGCGACGCCCGAGTATTGATCCTGACTCGGGTTTGCACTCTGGCTCTGATCCGTCTGGCTCGGCGCGGACTGTGCGCGCGCCTTTGAGAGAAGCAGGCAGCCGCTGAGCGCGGCGAGCATAACCATTTGCCCTCTGATTTTCATAAGCAGTCTCTCCTTTTGCCGTTCATCCAGCCATAACGCGGCTGCCTGGCATGAACGTTAAACCCGTCTCACCCGTGATAGTCGCGCGTTGAAGGGGACTTCCGGAGCTCTTACAGAAAGTGGACCATCCCCTTCACGAGCGTATCCTGGGAGGATGCGCGGATGCTACCGTGGCGAGAGTTTTGCGAACCAGCGCGGGTACCCGTGATCGCAACGATTCATTCCGGCCTGCTTCTGCGCAGCCGACGGTTGCGCAACCACTTTGCCGCGCCCAGCCCAAAGAGCATCAGTCCGAAAGGCAGACACGACATGGCCACCATCAGCGAGAGCCATCCGGAGTTGGTGTGCGGACCCTGGCGGCCGATGCCGCCAAAAACCGTCGCGGCCAGAATCGCGGCCACGATGCCCGCAAACAACGTCCACACGCCGCTGCGGAGCAACGCGCGCGTGCCATCGTCGGCGGATTCGGGCCGCTCCGGTGTCGGCTCTCCCATCGCTCTAACGGAGCGCCGCCACCAGCATCACCCGCACAACGACGCCGGTGACCGAAACATAAAGCCACAGCGGAAAGGTGAATCGCGCCACCTTGCGATGGATCCCAAAACGCCGCGAAAGCGCAAGGTAAAACGTGATGAGCACTACCGGAAGCGCGACAATCGCGAGAAAAATGTGGCTGATCAGGATCGGCAGGTACGCGTAGTAGTAAACACGATTGTGCGCCGGATAGAGCGTATCGCCGTGCAGCGCGTGGTTGGCGATGTAGCAAACCAGAAAAAGGGAACTGAAAACGAACGCCGTCATCATGCTGGCGCGGTGTGCCGCAATGCGCCGCATTCGGATGAAATAGAAACCAATCAGCAGCGCGATGGCGCTCAACCCATTCAGCAGCGCATTCAGGTTGGGCAGGAAGGTGTAGCGCACCGCGGCTGCATCCGACGCCGGGTGCACATAGATCAGCCAGAAGAGAAACAGCGTGGCAACGATACTGACCCCGATGATCGCCGCCACCGGCGCGGACAGCGATCCTTTCGGAGTCGGACTCGATTTCGGACTGGTCGCTGCTGTAGGCATCTTTAGCTTTCCTATCCCCTACTCCCTATCCCCTACTCCCTACCTCGCGTTCAGCATCAGCGCCGTCAGCAGCAGCGGCAGATAGATCACGCTTACCTTCAGCAGATCGCGCGCGAACATGCGCGACTCGATTTCGCTGCGCGCCCGCACGATGCGTGCAAAGCGAATCGTGTAGCCGAGATAAATCAGCCCCAGCACCAGAGCCACGACGGCGTAAATTTTCCCGTCCATGTGCAGCCAAAACGGCAGCAGGCTCGCGGGAATCATCAGGACCGCATAGGTCAGCGCCTCGATCGCGGTCGACCATCCATCGGGCTGCGCCACCGGCAGCATGCGAATCCCCGCACGCCCATAGTCCTCCCGGTAGAGCCAGGCAATCGACATGAAATGCGGGAACTGCCAGACGAAGAGAATAGCGAACAGCGCCACACCCTGCCACTCGATCACTCCCCGCGCCGCAGTCCATCCCAGCAGAGGAGGCATGGCCCCGGGAAACGCTCCGATGAAGGTCGCCAGTGTGGTCACGCGCTTCAGCGGCGTATACACCGCAACGTAAAGAAACGCCGTCAGCAGCGTCAGGCCGCCGGTAATGAAATTCGTCTCGCGGGTCAGCCACAGGGTTCCCGCCATGATGGCAAGCAGCCCGATGGTTACACCGTGCGCGAACCCGATCCGCCCCGTCGCCATCGGCCGATTCGCAGTCCGGATCATCTTCGCGTCCGGCCGTCGTTCAATCGCCTGATTCAGCGCAGAAGCCCCCGACGAAACCACCGTAATACCGATCAGCGTGTCGAGCAATCCGGGCTGCAGGCTGCTGATCCCTGACCGCATCGAGCCCAGGTAGAAGCCCGCCCATCCGGTGAGCGTCACCATCAGAGTGACTCGAGGCTTGAACAGCTCCCGATAATCGGCCAGCAGCGACGCGGTCTCCCCCGCACGCGGCGCGTGCAAATGCGGGTGTGGGGCGACATCGGCTCCGAGCGGCTGCGGATCGCGGGAAACGATCGCCGGCTCCATACCGGATGAGGCCGACGTTACGGCCATACCGTTTCCGGGCCGCGGCCAGTGCGATGGTCTGAGGAGAAGGACATAAAGAGAGGGATTGCGAAGATCAGCGGGGACGATCCAGTCTTTATGATACCAGGGGCGGAGCCGGGTGACGGGCAGGTTGGAAACTTATGGGTTAAACGGCAACGAAAATCGGTGTTCGAGGCGTCAACAACCGCGCCGCTTTCTGGTCTTCAGCCCACATCCACGCGGTGATCGCTTCGCGAATATTCTCCAGTGCTTCCTTTTCATCGTGACCCTGCGAGACGCACCCGGGCAAGGCGGGGCATTCGGCCACGATCCAGCCGTCTTCTGCTTTCTCAAGGATGACGTGAAAGAGCATTTGCAACCTTTCTGCTCCAGACTACCATTCCGGAATCTGGCTTACAGCATGGGCGGCGTCACTTTCACCGGATACGGCTCTTCGATGATGCCCTCTTCGTGTACCGCGTATTCCTTCAGGACGACCGCGATCAGCACCGCCGTGGGAACCGCGACCATCGCACCGATGATGCCCGCCAGCGCCGATCCTATAAGCAGGGCGATGAGGATGGTCAATCCCGCCAGGTCCACCTGGGTGCGCATGATCTTCGGCGTCAGCCAGGTGTTTTCGATCTGCAGATAAGTGAAATAGAAGATGAGCACTCCCACCACGCGGCCCCAGGAGTCGAGCGCGGCGACCACCACCACCAGCGAAACGGAAACCAGCGCGCCCGCCACTGGCACAAGATTGAAGAGCCCCATGATCACGCCGAGGGCATAAGCGTAACGGACGTGCAGCAGGCGAAAGACGATGGCGCTCAAGAGCCCCAGAATGAGCATCAGCGTGCCCTGGCCAAGCAGCCAGCGGCCCATCCGCGCCGAGGCGCGCGCCAGCGTTTGATCGAGGCGCAAACGCCGTTCGACCGGAAACAGCGAGAGAAACCACGCGTAGGCCTCATCGCCTTCGAGGATGAAATACACGGTCAGCACAATGCCGGCCAGGATGCGCGCCATGGTCGCCGCCCAGTCGCTGGCAAAGCGCACCGCATAACTGGCTGCGTTCGAGGTCATGTCCTGGACTTTTTCCTGCAGGGCATCGATATTCATCTCGCGCAGCAGCGGCACCTGCTGAATGCGAACGAACAACTGCGGCCCCCGCTGCGGCAACTCGCGGATGAATTCGCGCAGATCCTTAAACGCCGGGCGAAGCGCGAAGGCGAAGAAAGCGGTCAGGCTTCCCGCCGTCAGCAAAACGATGATCAGCACAGCCGTGCCCCGGCTCGGGCACCATCGTCCGATGTGCAGCTTCATCACGCCCCGCACCAAGGGCATCAGAACCACGGCGAACAGCGCGCTGACATAAATCACCACCAGCACGTCGTGCAGCAGCCATGCAAAATAAAGCGCAATGCCCACACCAAAGGCGAACAGTACGATGTTGCGGGGGTCCATCGGTTTGGTCGCGGTCACGCGGTCACTCCCAATTTGCCTCGATCGCGGGATGCGGTGTGGGGGGCTTCGTGCTCATTTTTCAGGCCGCGCCTGAATTCTTCGATGTTCTGCATGATTCGTTCCACCACGCCATGCGGCGAAAGCTCGGTAGTGCCGATGGTGAGATGCGCCTGCCGGTACCACGGAAGACGCTGGCTCCAGCGCTCCCCGAGACGAGCGCGATCCGCGAGCACCGGCCGCGCCGGGCCATCGGCGTGACTGGCGCAGCGAGCGATCATGGTTTCGAGCGGAGCATCCAGAAAGACAATCAGCGTATTCGACAGCGATGCCAGAAGGTCCCGCGTCGCGGCTGCTTCAAGCGCGCCGCCGCCCACCGCCATCACGAGCTGGTCGCTGCTGGCGATCTCCGCGATGGCAGCCGCTTCGAGTTCACGAAACTCGGCCTCGCCCCGCTGCGCAAAAATCTCCGCGACCGTCATCCCGGCAGCCGCTTCCACACGGAAGTCCGAATCGACAAAACGCCAGCCGAGCCGCTCAGCCAGCAGCGCGCCGACAGTCGTCTTGCCCGCGCCCATAAAGCCGGTAAGAACAATTCTGGAAGGATTGGCCGGAATTCCCGCCGGCGACTGCGTCGGCTCGCTCATGCTGTTGCTGATTATATGAATGCGAAGCGAAGCGGGCTGCGCTATTTTCTGGCGGTTGGCGGTGGTTCGGGCTTATCCTGCCTCAGCGCCTGCTGAATGTTATCCCAAACCGCGGGGCTGGGATCGTGAATCGGCAACAGCAGCCGGGCCTGTGACGCGATGTATTCGAGATCGCGCACCAGAGCCGCGCAATTCTCGCAATTCCTGAGATGCTCGTGACCGGAGAGATCGGCCTGCGATTCGAACAACTCGGGAAGGGAATCCTGGAATTCAGCACAAGTCATGGTTTTATCGACGGCGCGCATGACAATCACGCGATCTGCTCCTTGCGCTGTCCGGTCCTGAGCAGATCCCGCAGCTTCATCCGCGCCTTGTGCAGCTGCGACTTGCTGTTCCCGATGGAGCAATCGAGCATCTCCGCTATCTCATTATGCTCATACCCTTCCACATCGTGCAGCACAAAAACCAGCCGGTATCCAGGTGGCAAATTCTCAATCGCGCGCTCCAGAGTCACCCGGTCAATCGATCCAGACAGCGTCAGATCCCGCGCCCCGATGTCTTTCCGCGGTCCATCGTCCTGGGAGGGCTCCAGCGTCTCCTCGAGCGACACCTGCGGGAGCCCCTTGCGGCGCAGGTGCATCAGCACCACATTCACCGCCAGCCGGTGCAGCCAGGTGGAGAAAGCCGAATCTCCCCGAAAGGTCCCGATCTTGCGAAAGAGCTGGAGGAACGCCTCCTGGGTCAGATCCTCGGCTTCGGCCACATTGCCCAGCATGCGCAGGCACAGGGAGTAGACGCGCCGCTTATGCATCGCATACAGCGTCTCAAAAGCGCGACCGTCGCCCTCCCGAGCCTTGTCGATCGCCTCCTGCTCCCCGGCGATCGGGGGGTTACGCCGCATGTGCTGGTTCGCCGGTCGTGGCTGTGTCGGGCCGGCCATCAGAACAAACCTTTCCTTGGTAATTGTTCCATGAGTGAGCACTCCAGTGGCTCTGCTGTTCGAAGTCTTCTGCGCAGTCAGGCTCATAGGCGATCTTTTCCGGGGGGAAAGCAATATGGGCTCTACGACGCATTAACCGGGGAAGGGGTTGCTCCGCCGGGGAAGTGAGGGCGGGCAAAAGGGCGCGAAATGCGACGCGGTGCGCGTTAGACGCACAGCAGGCCGCTGTGCGTCCCGACTAAAGAACAGAGGTCTAGCGGCCGAAAAATGCTGCGTTCTTTTCCGTGAAGCTCTGCCACTTCTCCGGCACATCGTCGGCGGCAAAGATGGCCGAAACCGGGCAAACCGGCACACAGGCGCCGCAGTCGATGCACTCAACCGGATCGATGAAGAGCTGGTCGGACTCGGCGTGCTTCGCCTCGTCTTTCTTAGGATGGATGCAGTCCACCGGACACGCATCGACGCAGGCTGAGTCCTTGGTGCCAATGCAGGGTTCCGCGATCACGTAAGCCATGAAAATTCCTCTTCGGGAGTAGAAATGTTTACACCAGTCGCGTGCGGAGATTCAGGAGGGGCGAAATGCGCACCGGCGACTACAGCATAATCCGGCGACCCGCAAGATGAAATCCTGCCTGAAGCTCAGCCCGAGTGTTGCGACAACGGACCATTCTAGCAGGGGTCGCGCACACTGAAACAAGCGCGCACTGCGGAAAATAACTTTGGGAATGTTGCGTCGCTCGCAGTGGCGTTTCAGCTCGAACGGCTCGCTCGCGCCGCAGCAAATTCCGCCGGAGTCGGGATGGGTTCAAGCCCCCTTCCCGCAAACATATTGGCAAAGAGCGCGATCATCTCGTCGTGCAGCCACCCGTTGCTGGCCAGGACTTCCCTGCTGTCGAGGCGGAATGGTGCACCGTCGAATCGTGTGATCGAACCGCCGGCTTCCTTCACCATCAGGGCGCCCGCAGCCGTGTCCCAGGGATTGAGGTAGAACTCCCAGAAGCCATCCATTCGCCCGCACGCCGTGTACGCTAGGTCCAGCGCCGCCGATCCGGCTCGACGCACGCCGTGCGAGCGCATGGTGAATTCCTGGTAGAAATGGATGTTCGGGCTGTCATGGCGCTTCCTGCTCGGAAAGCCGGTCGCCAGCAGCGCTTCGGCAAGATGCTTCGTCCCGGAAACGTGCACCCGGCGCCCATTGAGCCACGTCCCCTTTCCTTTTTCGGTCGAGAACAACTCGTTGCGCGTGGGATCGTAAATCACTCCGGCAATCAGCTCGCCATCCTCGTCGGCAGCCAGTCCGGGCGGGCGATGTTCAAGACCGAGTGAGACGCAGAATACCGGAAATCCATGCGCAAAGTTCGTTGTCCCATCAAGTGGATCGACATACCACCGGTATTCATTCGCAATCCGCTTCCGCGCCCCTTCCTCGCCGTAGATTCCATGATCAGGAAACGCAGCGCTCAGCCGCTCGGTGATCAGCCTCTCTGACTCGCGATCGGCCTCCGTCACCAGATCGACGTCGCCTTTGTATTCGGTCGCGACCCCTCGTTCGAAATAGCCGCGGATCAGAGCGCCCGCTTCGAGGGCGATCTCGACCGCCCGCGCGGCTATCTCCAGTTGCTTCGGGACTCGACCGCCGGGTGCGGTTCCCTTTGCGGACTCGCTCACTGAGCGTCCTCGGCAGGCCGTTCCACCGGTTGATCCTTGCGGACCCGGCGGCGCCCGCTGCGACCGTGCTCCGTAATGGTCCGGATCTGATGCTTGTAGATGAAGAGGTTCGGCTTGCCCTCGCGAGTGAGCCGGATCATGCGGTCGTCGAAGTACTCAATCCAGCCCGACACGGTCTCGCCGTCCCGCAGCTTCACATGGACCGGGATTTGCCGCTCGCTCAAAGAGCGCAAATAGAGCGCTTCCTGACCGGTTTCGCCAGGGGGTGGGGCCTTCTGCCGGCGGCGGGTAGGATGATCGGGCGGCATGGGTGCAATTGTATAGAAGCACTCCGCTGTCTGAAGATGCCCACGCCGGCGGACGCCTCCGGCTAATCGTCCTTTGCTAATCGTCCTTCGCTAATCGTCTTTTGCTAATCGACCTTCGCTAATCGTCTTCTGCTAAAGCCCGCTGCGGGGTTTCGCTCCTCCCCCTGCCCTATTCCCTGTCCATAATGAGCGAAAGGAACATCTGCAGCAGTGCCAGCACCAAGGCGCCGATCAGGGCCGCGATCCAGGTGTCGACCCAGAAGCCGGGAATTACATGACTGGCCAGCTTCAAAATAAATGCATTGATGACCAGGAAGAACAGTCCCAACGTAAGGATCCCAAGCGGCAGCGTGATGAGCTTCAACAAAAATCCGAGCGTGACGTTGAGCAGACCGATAATGATCACAGCGACCAGGGCCACGCCGATGCTCCTGACATGGAACCCAGGCACCATTTTGGCCGTAACTAACAGAGCCAGGGCATTCAGGATCCACCTCAACAGGAGTCGAGCCATATTGTTTTTTCTCGCTTTCTCAAAGGGATATGAACTCGGGACTGTTAACGCTATCAGGGATGCGGTTTTTTTTCGAGGCCGCGTTTCAGGGCCTGCGTTTTCGCTCTTAACGAATGTGTATATCACTTAGTATAGAGTCCCGCCTATGAGCCAGCCTTCCCCGCACTTGTCTTCTATGCTCCCTTCGCTGCCAAACCTGTTGTCTTTCCGCTCGCTTGCGCCTCGGCAGGCTAGATGCACCCTGGCGCTTCTGCTGGCCGCATTGCCGGCGTCCTCACAGTCTTCTGTTCCAACTGACCCCCCTCTTCCCGACGTGCCCACGCTCATGCAACAGGTGCGCGACCATCAGACGCAGATGGATGCCGTTCGCGAAAACTACACCTTCCACGAGACTGAAATTGACCAGACTCTGAACAAACGCGGCAGCGTCAAAAAGACCGAGTCCGCGGAGTTCGAAATCTTCTACGTCAACACCCATGAGGTTCGCCGCCAGACAAAAAAGGACGGCAAAGATCTGGATGCGGGGCAGCAGAAAAAAGAGCAGGATCGCGTGATGAAGGCTGTCGAGAAGGCGCAGCAGACGCCCCCCGGCCAGGCTCCCAATGGCGAAGTCGTCATCAGCGTCAGCCACATCCTCGCCGTGGTGAAGGTTTCCAGCCCCCGCCGCGAAATACTCGATGACCGCCCCACCATCTCCTTCGATTTCATCGGGGACCCTCATGCCAAAGCGCACGGCATTGCAGAAGAGGCCGCCCGCAAGATGTCCGGCACCGTTTGGATCGACGAGAAGGACCGCCAGGTGCGCCGCATGGTGGCCCGCCTCGACGACAATCTTCACGTCGGCTTCGGCATGCTTTCCCTCAGTAAGGGCAGCAACCTGATCTTCGATCAGAAACTGGTGAACAACGAGCTGTGGCTGCCTACCAATGCCGACGTCTCCGTGACAGCCCATGCCTTCGGCATCATCGGAGAACGCGCCAACATCCAGGTCACCGATAACGACTACAAAAAGTTTCACGCCGAGGCGCAGCAGCAACCCGGCGCAACCGTCGCGCCCGGCTCATCGACGCCGCATTGACACCCATTGGCTGCAGGCTGATCCCTGTAAGCTGGTGTTTTACCCATTCGCGTATGACCCAGCCGCAAGCCCACCAAATCCTCTGCCGCACTTTCCTCCCCGGCGACGAGGCCGCGTTCCTTCGCCTCAACGAGGATTGGATCAGGAAATATTTCGAGCTCGAACCCGGCGATCGCGAGGTTCTCAGCGAACCGAAGACGCACATCCTCGATCCTGGCGGTCAGATTTGCATAGCTGAGTCCAGCAGCAAGGTCATCGGCTGCTGCGCGCTCATCGTCATCGCGCCCGGTGAACTCGAACTGGCCAAGATGACCGTGTCAGAGAGCGCCCGCGGTTGTGGAGTCGGACGCCAGCTGCTGCAATTCGCCATCGATGAGGCTCGCCGCATGGGCGCCCATCGGCTGTATCTTGAGTCCAACACAAAAGCCGCGGCCGCGATTCACCTCTACGAGCAGCTCGGCTTCCGTCATCTCCGCGCGCCGGCGCATCAATCGAAATATGCCCGCGCCAATGTCTTTATGGAATTGCCGCTCGCCTCGCATTCGTAACATTCATCGTCACAAATGAAGAAGGCCGCCTGATTAGGCGGCCTGCATTCGCACCCAGCCAACTGGATTACTCAGGTTGAGGAGCGCTGGTCGGCGCCTGGTTCGGGCCTCCGTTCATCCTCTCCCGACGTCGTTCCTGCATTTTCGCCTGCATTTCCTCGAACTTCTGCTTCTGCTGATCGTTCAGCGCAGCTTCCAGCCGCGTGCGCGTGTCCTGTTGAATCGCCTGCGCCTTGCTGTGGCGATCTTCGCGCGCGAGCGATTGATCCTGCCACAACGCCTGCATTTTCTGCTGACGGTCGGTCAGAATCGGTTTGATCTGGCTCTGCTGATCGGCCGACAGATCGAGAGTTTTTGTCAGGTGCTCGAGCTGCTTGTTCGGATCCATCATTCCGCGGCCGTGGCCATGGCCCCATTGACCCTGTTGCTGCCCTCCAGGCGTATGGTCCTGATCCTGGGCCTGAGCCTGGGCGTAAAGTGCGGCGTTCGCGCCCAGCGCGAGCATTCCGCCGAGTGCAATTGCAAAGATTTTGTTTCTCATGGAATTCTTCAATTCCTCCTTGTTGCTTTCTCGAACCCACTCCCATGCGCCGTGTTGCGCGCGGGATTTTCATCCCTTTCACGGCAACAGACGAAGCTTTTTTGATTCAGGATGCAGATGGGACGAAATTTAATGCGTTACGGACGATGCGGCGTGGAGATCCACCGGCGGCATCGGAGCGGGCGCCGAGCGCAGGCCGCAACTCAGCAAGTCCGCTGCACGTTCATGCGGGTTCGGCAGATAGGCGTACGCGAACACCGCCTGATATTCGGTCTCTCCCGGGTAATTGCACCGCGCACAACTGGGCCGGTAGGCTATCGCGGGATCGTCGCGCATTGGCACGACCCAATCCGCAGACCCCTTCGCGGGTACGGTCAGATACTCCGCGTGTTCCGGCGGGGTCGCTGGCCGGTAAGCGAACATCGGCCCGTTCTCCTCGAGCGCATCGACCAGCGCGCCGCCTCGTCCGGCCGACGCTCGCCACATCCACCGAAAGCCCACCTTTGCGTACCAGTGCGCGCTCGAGGGCACGGGCTGCTCCAGGCGAATTTCCTTCCCGGTATTATTTGCGATGTGAAAGGAGAATCCCGGTCCCGCGCCCGCGCCGACTTCTGCCATGTAATGAGCATTCAGCTTTACCCCGGCACAGGGGGGCACATAGGGTCCGGGCCGGCGCATCAGGTCGGCAGCCACTGACCCCGCGCTCCATGAGAGCAGCAGCAGAGGCAGCGGAGCAATGCGCAGAAGACGCGTCATAGTTGAGTGAATATGCACGTTGGGTGATTATGGCGAAGTCACTCGCCGATAGCAATCTGCAAAAAACCAGGCTGCAAAAGCCGGTGCGCGAAGCGAACCCCTGGCATCGACAACCGGGCGTTTCGCGGCTCTAACTGCGGCCCAGCGCGTCCAGGTCGATCTTTTCGTATTCCCTGTGTTCGATGCCTTCCCGAATCTGCCGGGGTGTCCGCCCCAGCTTCGTCATTTTGTAGGCGTAAGCCTCTTCCGCCGCGCAGGTCGCGCAGATCGCGCCGTGGGTTCCCTCGAAACAGCTGTGCAGACTGGTGTGCCCCAGCGCCCGGTCGCAGCGGCAATAGCAGGGGAGCTGGTACAGAACTCCCGGAATCTGCGCCGCTTGTTTATAAACCTCAACCTGCCATTTCTCGCGGAAAAAGGCTCCCGTCAACTGGTCGCCTGAGAGGATAGGAGGCAGCGCCTGCCCCTTTGAGGGCGCCTCAGGGTGATAGGCCGGGACCTCCTGCTGAGGATCGGACCACTGGGCGTGCACCGCGTTTTCCGGTGTCATCCTTGACGGAACGGCGTAAAGAGCAACGATAAGAATTCCAAGTGCGAGGCTGAAGGCGAGTCGCTTCACGGAAACTTCTCCAAATTTCCATCTTAATTGCGGAACTTCACCAGCGGTGGGCGGTAAGATCAGGAAAGTCGATTCCGCGAGGAGACTGTCGCCCCCAAAAAAGGAAAAAAAAAACGGCACGAACGTTGGTTTGTCCGTGCCGGGAGGCCAGTGACGCAACTTATAAACTTTTTCGCCAGCCGGGAATTCTCAGTCGCCGGTCTGGCCAAACCCTCTCTTGCTAAGATGCCTGTTGTCAGCAACCGGAACGAAAAATTCCATCCCCGGGGCAAGATCTGTTGTTCTTAATCTCCAAAATAGTGTAACCCCGATGCCCCAAACGCACAAGACGAATACACAATTTAATATTTCTTCAGAGGCCAACGGTCCCGGTTTGGACCCGTCTGCGCCGATCCATCCCGCGCAAAAATCGCAGAAACCAACCAGCCAGGCCCCATTTGGACGCGGCCTTCGTGCCTTCGTTACCGGCGCGATTTTCGCCGGCTCTGCGCTTCTCGGTGGCCTCGCTGTGGTTCTCTGGAACCGAAGGACCCTCTCGGGCCTCCGGCAGCCGGGCCACCCCCGGGAAAAATCACCTGCTCATCCAGACGGAGAAGAGGAATAAAAGTTGCGCTTCCGTTTCTCAGCCGCAATCGCGGCTCACTCGGCGCATTCGGCCCGGGTCCGTGAATTGTCCTTTGCTTCAGGGAATGCTGTCGATCGCCGCGGCGAGATCGAAATCCCGCTCGGTTAAGCCGCCCGCATCATGGCTTACCAGCGCCAGGCGAACCCTGTTGTATCGGATGTCGATGTCCGGGTGGTGTCCTGCGCCCTCAGCCAATTCTGCTACGTTGTTCACAAAATGCATGGCCTCGACGAAGTTGTCGAATTCGCAATGGCGTACTAGCATGCCGCCTTCGAGGTTCCACAAAGGATAGGATCTCAGCCTTGAAGCAACGATTCGCTCTCCCAGCAAAGGCATGCCGTTTCTCCGCGCAACGGATTCGAGGCACTCCGTCAGACTTTCAGATCTTCGATCGCCCCAGCAAATGATAGCGGAGAGAAGCGCGGATGGCGGACCATCTCGGTCCGCAAGTCCTCCCACAGACTATCCGGGAGCCCCGTGAAAACTTCGACGATATTCGGATCGAACTGGGTCCCTGCGCAACGTTGGACCTCGGTACGGGCCACGTCGTAAGAGCGCGCGCGGCGGTAGGGACGATCAGACGTGATGGCGTCTACGGTATCCGCAATGGCGAAAATGCGCGCACCCAGGGGAATCTCCTCGCCTTTCAGGTTCCGTGGATAGCCGTTGCCGTCGTAATGCTCCTGGTGGCTGTATACGATATCGGCAGCTTCTTCAAGGAACGGAATCTTGCGCAGAATCTGGTAGCCACGGGCACAATGCTCACGCATGATCTGCTGCTCTTCCGGATTCAGCTTGCCGGGTTTCAGCAGAATAGCGTCCGGAATGGCCATCTTTCCAATGTCATGAAGAAACGCCCCGCGGGCGATCACCCGCGTTTGCGCCATCTCCACGCCGCAGTGCCTGGCCAGCGCAATCGTATAGGCGGTCACCCGGCGAGAATGGCCTTCGGTCTCCGCATCCTTCAGGTCCAGCGCATCACCCAGCGCTTCGAGCGTAATGTCGTAGGACCGCTCGAGATCGGCCATGGCCTTGCGCAGCATCTCCGTGCGCGCAGAAACCAGTTGCTCCAGATTGTGCCGGTAAACCGAGTTCTGCTGCACCAGACGGCGATAATCGAGAGCCCGCCGCACCGTGATCAGCAGCTGCTCTTTCTCGAACGGCTTCAGCAGATAGTCATAAGCGCCCTTGCGCATCGCCGATATGGCTACCCCGACGTCGTGGATCGCCGTCACCATCACCATCGGCGTATCGGGCTGAATTTCCTTGATGCGTTCCAACAGGCCGATGCCATCCAGTCCGTTCATCACGATGTCGGAAAGGATCAGGTCGTAGGGCGGGTCCTGCGTAAGGTGTTCGATGGCCTCGAGGCCATTCGAGGCGAGAACCGGCGTATAGTGGGATTTTTCCAGCATGGTGGCTATCAGAGTGCGAACGTACGGTTCATCGTCCACAATCAGAATCCGCTCCGATGCCAACTTTCCCTCCCAGCAAATTGCCTGGCTGCTTCCTATAAGTCTTATCGGCCTGTGAAGAATTCCGCTCTATCGTACCCCGCCGGATTTGCCAAAATGCGACAATTCCCGGCGCCTTGAAGCCGAGTGGACCAATCCGGGCACCCCCCCTCCCACGTCCGCGACCACGCACTGACAGTCCATCGTCTCCGGCAGTCCCGAGAGCGGTATTTTGCGTCAAATTGCGCCGTCGACTCTCTCCCCCAAACGGTGCACTTCTGCATCCAGGGTTCGTGGTAACCTATTGCCGGACTCACTCCTCAGAACGGTTCAAAACATGTTGTTCGAACTGGATCGGCATCGCGCAAAAATGGCGGCCCGGGAAATGGCCCCGCAAAGCCTCGAACAGAGGCAGCGGGACATCTACGACAGCCATCGTCATCGCGTCTTTTCGGTTTCCTACTACATGACCGGCAGCGAACTGGAAGCCGAGGAAGTTCTGCGCGGCGCGTTCGTGCGCGCCTTTCGCCAGGCCGACGAGCCCGATCACGCCATCATCGATACGGCGCTCCTCGATCAGTTGCGCGAGCAACAGGTTCTGGAACAGGACGAGCCTCTCCCGCTTCCCACCACTGGTTATCTGCCTCCACGCAACAATATTCTGCGCACCGAGCTCGAGGAGGCGATCCGCTACCTGCCTTCGACCGAGCGCATTGTCTTCCTGCTGATGGATGTGGAAGGCTATCCGGCGAGCCGAGTCGCCGAGTTGCTCAACATGGGTAACTCCGAAGTGCTGCGCACGGCGCTTACCGCGCGCATGAGGCTGCGGCTCGAACTCGCCAGCATGCGCGAAAGCGGCCTGGAAGCTGCCTGACGTCGCTCCGTCCTCTAACCAGCGATCAATGCTTACTGTTCCCTGATTTCTCCGCTTCCCGCTTTGCCCGGCGGTTTTTCGCCCAATGCAGTTTGTTCACCTGCTGCCCACGCGCCACGGCCAGCGCGTCCGCGGGAACGTCCATAGTGATCACCGAACCCGCGCCGATGTAGGCCCCTTCCCCAATTACAACCGGTGCCACCAGCGCCGAGTCGCTGCCGATAAACACTCCGTCCCCGATGACCGTCTTATATTTGTTCACTCCGTCGTAGTTGCACGTAATCGTCCCCGCGCCGATGTTCACCCCGCTGCCGATTTCGGCGTCCCCCAGATACGTCAGGTGGTTCGCCTTCGATCCTTTTCCGAGGTTCGTCTTCTTCGCCTCGACAAAATTGCCGATATGGGCGCCTTCGCCGATGTGGCATCCGGGACGCAGGTGCGCCAGCGGTCCGATGCGCGCCCCTTTGTCGATCCGTGCCTCCGCAATCACGCACGACTGCAGGATGAGCACCTGATCCCCAAGCGTCGTATTTTCGAGCACGGAGTAGGAGCGGATGCGGCAGTCGCTCCCGACCCGCGTCTCTCCCAGCAGTTGCGCGAAGGGCTCGATCACACTATCCGGCCCCACCTCGACACCGGCATCGATCATCACTGTCTCCGGTTGCAGGATGGTGACGCCGGCGGCCATCAGACGGTGAGCGGTCGCGAGCCGCAATTTGTGATCGAGTTCCATCATTTCGGCGATGGTGTTCGCGCCCAGCACTTCAGCGGCATGGGTCGCCTCGATCGCTACGACTCTCTCTCCCGCATCGTCCAGAATGCGCGCCATATCAGTCAGATAAAGTTCCTTGTGCGAGTTGTCCGACCGCAGCTGTCCGATGTGGCTGAAGAGCGGCTCGCGGCGGAAGGCATAGATGCCTGAGTTGATCTCGCGCACAGCCTGCTGCTCCGGCTGAAGCGCTCTCTGCTCGACGATGGCGGTGACCTCGGGCGTATCGGAGGACCTGCGCAGAACACGTCCGTAGCCGAAAGGCTTGGTGGGCGCGGCGGTCAGCACCGTCATCGCTGCTCGTTCGCGCAAATGAAAATCGCGCAGCGCAAGGATCGTTTCGGAACGCAGCAGCGGCACATCTCCCGACAGCACGATGAGCTCGTCGTAGTCGCGCGTCGCCTGCTCGGCGATCTGGATGGCGTGCCCCGTTCCGCGCTGCTCTTCCTGCACGGCGAAGCGCACGCCGGTATCGCGCACCGCGGCCTCGACCGCCTCCGCCTGATGTCCAACGATGACCAGGATGTCGTTGGGCGGCACCACCTGCGCCGCAGCCGCAATCACGTGCTTCAGCAGCGGCAGGCCGCCGATCTCATGCAGCACCTTGGCGCGCTTCGATTTCAGTCGCGTGCCCTTGCCCGCGGCCATGATCACAATTCCCAGTCGCATGGATTTCGAAAACTCCTCCCGGGCGCGCACTCAGAATGGATAGCCCGTGGGCCGAACGCGTCAGCGCTCCAACATTTGCATTCTCTCAGACGCTAGTTTCGCAGCTCAGGGGTAGGTCTAAATCGCGTGCAGATAATCCTCCCGCCTCCGCTTCAGCGCCACTGTAAGAACCACCACCATCGCCACACCTAGGACCATCCCCATCTCCACGAAGGGCCGCGGATCAAAAAAATAGTGCCCGTTCGCCGACGCAGCCGTTACTCCCCAGCGTCCCATCAGATCCTGCTGATACGCGGCAAAGCGCGCCCAGGCTCCCGGCACCAGGAACATCAGGAAAAAACAACCGTGTAAGCCTGCCATGCGAGCGCCAGGTACCATGCTGGCTTCCACTTCCTTAGTAGTCCCACACCCATATAGAACTGTATTCCCAGCAGGATCAGCATCAGAACGTTCGCCACAGTCCCCCGCAGCACCATTCCAAAGAAAAACAACGGCACATGCATCGCGAATATGAACGGGAGATATAGGATGCTCAGGAGCATCAGACAGGCCCACACGACGATTACAATCCGCCATCCCGGCGTACCCCTGGGCTGGATCAATTCGTGCGGTTGCACCCCCTCGACTCCCGGTAGAGCCGATTCCGTTGCAACGCCCAGGGTAATTCCGTGCGAAAATGCCGAACGCACCGCCGCAAGATTGAAATACGCCAGCCACCACACGCCAATCAGCGAGAGAAGCCCGTAAAACATGCCCATCCCCAGAAACACTGCTTGGATGCTGACCGGGGAGGGTCCGGTGGCCGGAACCGGCAGCGGCATATTACGCATCAGGATCATCGTCCCGCACATAAGAGCTGAAAAACTGAACTCAACTCCGCCGATCGCGAGGATTGCGTACCGCGCCCACCTGCGCAACTGAAACAGGCCCACGACGGTCCATGCGCAGAACAGGAAAAAGCCGAGCAGCACAGCGGTTGTAGCGACCATCATGGCCTTGATCCCTGGAACCGCCGGAATTGCCGGATTGTGCATCAGAAGCTTGACCAGAATGCTTCCCACGCTGATGAAAATTCCGATCAGGGCCATCAGCCCCAATACAACCGCAGCCACAACCACCCCCGCCGGTCTGCGCATAGTGCCTTCTTTCCAATCCCCGTTCGTGTCCGCAGGATTTCGGCAACAGGATACGCCCTGAGCCAGGCCCTGAAAGGTGAATTCCGCAGCCCTTGCCGCCTTGCGTATACTTTTCAGTCAGCAATCCATTAGAGGACACGCATGCCCTGTCTTGAAATGAAAGCTGCGGCTCTGCCGCGCCCCCTCCCGGCTACCCGTCTGCGTGCGCTTTTGGAAAGGCCTGGCGCTGCCGTGCTCCGGCGCAATTTCGTTGCCGAAGCCTCGGGGTACGAGGATGCGCACCTGCGCAATCGCATCCGCATCGCCGCCGTTCTCGCCGTGAACCTCAGCGATCCTCCCAACCCAGTCGACGCGGAGACACCCGCCAATCCCGTGCCCGACAATAAGGAGGCCCCTCCACCCTCAAGAGACCCCGCCGATCCGCTGGCAGCGGGCTTCGCCAAGGGCCTTGAAATCTGGATGGCGGATGGCGATCGCGCCGTCAGTATCATCGCCGATGCCGACGAGATCCCCGGCGCCCTCGCCATGTTCGACGCCTATCTTCGCCTCACACGCTTTCCGCCCGCGTTCGAGCGTCTCGATCAGCGCCAGGTGGGTCTCCACTACTGGTTTCGCGAGGGCCTCTCCATCGCCATTGAGGGCAGACCCGCGGAGGCTCCTCCCCTCGAGGAGACTTTCTTCGACTGTCTTGGGCCTATCCCGGAGATCGACGACTTCCGCGAGCCTCGCTTCGTCGTGCGCCTTCCCGATGAAGGCCTCGCATTCTTTCACGATCTTCTCCGCTCCGCTTCGACCTGGCTCGACACAAATTCCTATCCAAACATCCTCGGATCGAGATGAATTCCGCGGCAGTTGCCGGTCTTTTAGCCGGGTTCCTGATGGCGCCCGGGCAGGCGGGCAATACGTCGGCCGGAGCACTCCCCGTTCCAGGCGGTGAACGCATCGAGAGCGGCACGGCACTATCCCCAGCGGGTGAGCCGATCGCCTGGCGCATCCGCCTGCTGCCGCTGGCATCGTTCCCCAACCTCCCCGCGCCTGTTGCCGCCGTGCTCAACGAGAAGCAGTGCATGATCCCGCAAAGCTTCGAGGCGAAGCAGCCGGAAAACGTCATCCACGGAGCTTTTAGCGCGCCCGGCAGCAGCGACTGGGCCGCGCTCTGCTCTGCCGCTGGCTCAACAACGCTTTATGTCTTCTTCGCCGGGCAGTTTGAATCGCCCATCGCCCTGCGCAGCCAGCCCGATTCCGCCTGGCTTGGAAGCGAGCCTGGCAGTACCGTTTCCGGATCGTCCTGGGGCATCGCCGTTCGTTCATCCGCCGAACTGCGAGCCACTCCGCAGCTCCGCCGCGCCGCCACCATCGATCACGACGCCATCGACGACGCCCGCCTCGAGCGCTCCGTAGTTATTCACTACTACAAGGGGGGACGGTGGATCAGCCTCAATGGTGACAACAGTGACTAGAGATGAGCCGGCCGGTTCTCACAAGCTGTTCCTCCGGCTATGTTTCTTCGGGTTTTCTTCCTGGCAGCCGCAACTAATCCGTGAGCTGTCTGTCTAAAGCATCGCAGCGTCTGTGGTTTCGGCTTTTCCCCCGGATCACCGGCCTCGCCGACTGAGCGAGTGTCCGCTTCGATCCGGAGCCGCGGCATTCCAGGCCTGAGATCAATCTCCCGATGACTGTCCGCCGGTTTCTCCGATTCTGTCTTTATGGTCGGAGGATTATTGCCGGGGTATTATGGAACGCATCGGAACGCCACCTCCGTCGAGTCGCTAAGACGGAGTAATGTTTCGCCGCAGGTGATTGCGGCGTATGGATTTTTCCTCTCGCCCTTACCAAGGATGGCCATGTTTTCTTCAATGATGTGCAGGGTCCGCCCCTTTGCAATTCTGTCCACCTCTCTCGTTCTCTTGGGCGCAACACTCCCGGCGCAGACCGGCCAGTCCTTCGTGCCCAACCGCATTGTCAGCCCCATCGATGAGAACGCCCGGACCGCGCTCCACGGATACGTCCACCCGCTCGCCAATGCCGCCAACGATCGCGGCGCCGCGCCGGACTCCATGCCGCTGCCGCGGATGCACCTCGTTCTGAGCCGCAGCGCCAGCCAGGAAGCGGCCCTGAAGCAGTTCATCTCCGACGTCCATACTCCGGGGACCGCGAGTTATCACAAGTGGCTTACTCCCGCCCAATTCGGCCAGCAGTTCGGCCCCTCCGATCAGGACATCGCAACCGTTGAAGCGTGGCTTTCCGCGCATGGTTTCGAGGTCGTCGGCGTTGAGCCCGGCAAGCAGGTCATTGAGTTCAACGGCAACGTCGCGCAGCTGCGCGGCGCCTTTCACGCCCAGATTCACAATTACCAGGTGAACGGGGAGACCCACTACGCTACTGCCAGCGATCCCGACATTCCCGCAGCGCTCGCGTCCGTCGTCGCCGGATTTCCCGCTCTCAACGACTTCCCGCTCCACAGGCACATGGCGCGTGTTCTTGGCACCGCTTCCTACGATCCGAAGACCAACAAAGCCATCCCGAACTGGACGTACGGAAACAGCAGCGGCGTCAGCTTTGTCTTTGCTCCCGGGGATTTCGCCACTCAGTATGACCTGCCGAATGCCTCTCTGAACTCGAAGTTCTCAGGCACTACGCTCGACGGAACCGGCCAGACGATTGCCATCGTCAACGACGCCAACGTCAACGTCGACCTCGTTAATCAGTTCCGCACCGTGTTCGGCCTTCCCACCAATCCCCCCACCGTCATCGTCGATGGCAATGACCCCGGCGTCGACGGGATCAACAATCCCGATGGCCCCAACTACGATTCCGTCGAGGCCTACCTCGATGTTGAGTGGGCCGGAGCCGTCGCCCCCGGGGCTTCCGTCGATCTTGTGATCGCTGCCGACACCGCGCTCGAAGGCGGCCTCTTTCTTGCCGCCGAACACGCCGTCTACAGCAATATAGCCCCGGTCATGAGCGTCAGCTTCGGAGCCTGCGAAGCCTCGATTGGCTCCACAAACCTGTTCTTCTCCGGCCTCTGGGAGCAGGCCGCCGCTCAGGGGATTACCGTTTCCGTCTCGACCGGCGACAGCAGCGCTGCGGGTTGCGACTCCGATCAAAGCGAGTACGCTGTCAACGGGGCCCAGGTCAGCGGTTTCGCCTCCACCCCGTACAACATCGCCGTCGGCGGCACCGACTTCTACTACAGCGACTACGCCAGCAGTTCGGCGCTCAACACCCAACTCGGCACCTATTGGAGCACAACGGCCTCCCAGACGCCGAAGACCTCGATCCTCGGGTACATCCCCGAACAACCCTGGAACGATAGCCAGTTCGGCCTCAACGCTGTGAATCTCTACAGCCTAATTGGTATTACGAGCATCGCCGGCGGCAGCGGCGGAGCCAGCAGTGCAGCGGTTTGCGCCTCCGGCTACAGCTCCACAACCGGAGCCTGCACCGGCGCCATCACGGGCTATGCGAAACCTTCCTGGCAGACGGGCGCCGGCGTTCCTGCCGACAATGTCCGCGACCTGCCCGATGTCTCCCTGTTCGCCGCCGACGGGCTTAACTATAGCTACTATCCGATTTGCGCTTCGGACGGCGACTGCCAGACTCCGACCGGTACCAATTTGTATCAGATCACCGGTGTGGGCGGGACCTCGGCCTCGGCTCCCGCCTTTGCAGGCATTATGGCTCTGGTGAACCAGAAGTATGGTCCGCAGGGCCAGGCCGATCACGTGCTGTACCCGCTCAAAACCCAGTTCCCCGCCTCTTTCCACGACATCACCGTCGGCACGAATTCCGTTCCCTGCAATACCAACACTCTTAACCTGGGCGGCTCCACCTTTGCGCCGGTTGACTGCATCGCGGCGAAGACTCCCATCACCATCCAGGATCCCAACTACGGCGTTTCTGTTGTCGAAGGCCAGATCGGCACCGGTACCACCCCTGAATACAACGCCGCCGCCGGATATAACCTTGCCACCGGCCTCGGCTCGGTCGACGCCGCGCAGCTGGTCGCGAATTGGGGCAGCGTCAAGTTCGCCACAACGACAACAACGCTGACTTTGCCGACGAATGGCGCCACGATCACGCCGGGAACAGCTATCACCATCAGCGGGACCGTCACGGGCACTGGTACCCCGACCGGGACCGTCGCCCTGATCACCAACAGCCCCACGCCTCTGCAGCAGGGCCAGGCCGTTTTCACCCTTACCAATGGTGCATTTTCAGGCACGGTGAATTCACTGCCCGGCGGCACCTACCAGATCTGGGTGGAATACAGCGGCGACGGTACCAACGCTGCCAGCCCTTCCACGCCGGTCACCGTTACCGTTGCGAAGCAGCAGAGCACCACGAGCTTTAACATTCTCGACAACACGGGAGCACTTGTCATCTCCAGCGGTGTGTCGGGCGCATCGGTTTCCTATGGGCAGCAGTTGATACTGGCCGCCCAGGTCCAGCCAACCGGTATTTCCGCTAGTTCCACGACGCTTCCCACCGGCACGGTCACCTTCTCCGACAGCGGAAGCACACTGAACACCGCCACGGTGAACGCGGAGGACGACGCCGAATTCAACGCTCCATTCGCGGTGGGCAGCCATTCCGTCACGGCCACCTATTCCGGCGACGCGAGCTTCACGGGATCATCAGGGTCGACCATCGCCTTCACTGTAAGCAAGGACACGCCGTTCCTCGGCGCGTACACCAGCTATGTCACTTCGTCGAATACATTCCCCTCTGGCCAGGCCGACGTTTTCACTATCGTTGTGCTAAACAGCGCCAATGTCGCCGCCGTTGGTAGCGGCTACACCACCGCCACCGGCTACCCCTACGCGGTTCCAGTCGCTGCTCCTACGGGCACCGTCACGATTGGCGGCATCTCCGGGGTTACCAGCGCAACTCTCGCGCCAGGTGTCGATCCCAATACCGGAGCTCCTGCCGGCATTGCGACCATCACCATCCCGGCCACCGCCGCCACCGGCACGCCTACCGTCACCATCAGCTATGCGGGTGACGCCAACTACGCTTCGGCCACCTCCTCAGGAACCATTCCATTCTCGAGCGCGACTGGAACCGCAACAACCATTACCGCTTCTGTAAGCGGAAGCATCTCCCCCACGACCACCGTTACGTTGTCCGGAAAAGTCACTGGAAGCGTGGGCGGCGCGGCTCCGACCGGAGCGGTCGAGATTTATGCGGGCGGCTACATCCTCACCGAGGTGGCGCTGGTCCCGCCCACGACCGCGAAGAACCTGGCGCCTGAAAAGCAGCTGCGGCGCTTCAACCTGTTTGCCACGGGCGGAGGCGCGGCTCTGGCCTGCGTCCTGCTCCTCTCCATCCCGGCTCGCCGGCGCGCATGGCGGCACTTCCTCACCCTGCTTCTGTTCGGCTGCATCATCGGGTTCGGTATCGGCTGCGGCAGCTCGGGCGGCAGCGGTAGTGGCGGCGGAGGGGGTGGAGGAGGAGGCGGTGGTGGTGGCGGAAGCGCTCTGTCCTCCACGTTCTCAGTGACTTTAAACAGCCAGGCCCTGCTGCAGGGCTCCAACACCATTACGGTCCAATACCTGCCTGCCAGCGGCAGCACCTATGCGCCGTCGTCCTACACGTTCAGCACTGCGCTGAATAACCCTCTGTCTGACTTTTCTCTAACCTCGGCCAGCTCAGTCGTCGGCGTGACGCCCGGCTCCAGTGGGACCACCACCGTCTTCGTAACGCCAACAAACGGATTTACCGGTACTGTGAACCTTGCGTGCAGCGTTGTCGGGTCGCCCGCCGGCGTTACCTGCTCGCTGAGTCAAAGCACCGCCTCGCTCAGCTCCAGTTCCTCCAACCTGTCCGTCCCGGTCACATTGACCGCCAGCGCAACCGGTGCAGCCGCTGCCGGCAACTACTCGGTTGCAGTCAACGGAACGGCCAGCAGTCAAATCCACACCCTGGGCGTCACAGCGGCTGTCCAGTAAGAAAACCAGCGGCTAACCCATCCTGTTGCGTCAGCAGTCCGGCGCGACAGGGTGGGTTCGGCTCCCGCCCAATCTGCCGCCGCCGCGCATAGAAAACCCCTCCCGCCCCGCGCGACTCTGTATACTTCTCTGCATCCCGTCAATAAATAGTTGAAAAACGCGCAGCTTCAGCCGCGCCACAGGTTTTCTATTCCTCAGGAGGATTCGCACGATCCATGGACCGCGCGCGCACCCTCGAAACCCATCCGGAGCGGGCGGAAGCTCGCGTCGAAACCCTCTCGCGTCCGGAGCTTGTGCCAAGGCAAATCCAGGCTTTTCCTCGCCCTGAAGCTGCACCTCTGCGCTGGGCTTATGTTCTGTGGACCCTCGGCATCCTTGCCCTCTTCTGCCTGCACTTCCCGCATTTACTCGCCGACTTTCCCAATGGCTCCCCGTGGATGGACTATTCGAAATACACCGACGAAGGCTGGTACGCCAACGCCGCCATCCGTTACTACCTCTCCGGCCATTGGTACCTGCATGGCGATTTCAACCCCGCCGTAGCGCTTCCGGTATGGCCGGTGCTGCTCGCAGTTCTCTTTCACTTCACTGGAGTCAGCCTCGTCGCCGCGCGCAGCCTCGGCCTCGCTGTCTTCGGGCTCAACCTGCTCCTTGCGTATGCAGCGGTCCGGACTCAGGCCGAACGCTGGGCCGCCCTGCTCGCCGTCACGCTTCTTGTCTCCAGCCCATTTCTCTATGCCTTCAGCCGGCTCGCGATCCTCGAACCCACGCTGATCTGCTTCCTGCTGCTCTCGTGGCATCTTGCCTTGAGACTTCCGCGAGCAGCGCCGCGCGCAAAACAGTTTGTGCTCGCCGCCATCGGCGTTCTGTTCTGCCTCATGGTCCTCACCAAGACCACCGCCATCTTCATCATCCCTTCGACGCTGTATCTCGTCGCGCGCGCCTATGATTTTCGAGGGGCATGCTGGCGCGCCCTCGCCATCGCCGCCACAGCCGGCGCCCTTCCCTGGTGCGTTTGGTATTTTCTGCTGGTCCGTCCACATTACAGAGTCGATTACCAATACCTCTTCGAAGCCAACCACTGGCCGCAGCCCACGACCTTCGGCGGCTGGCTCGCCGCCTTCTGGTACGCCCTCCACGGCGCGCTCTGGATCTCACCCACCCTCTGCGTCACCGCCGTCGCCCTGCTCCTGCTGGCTTTCATCCCACACCAATCCAGGACAGAATCCGAAGCTGCATTTGAAGAAGTATCCAAAACCCCGCCCGGTCTCTGGCGCAGCCCACTGACCGTGGCCTCGCTGCTGGCCGCCGCCGGGTACGTCTTTTTTACCGGCTGGCACAACAGCCCCCAGCCCCGCTACTACGAAACCGTCTTCTATCCCCTCAGCTTCGTCCTCGCCCTCGGTGCCGCAGACCTCCTGCGGCGGAGGCGCCCTCTGCCGCTTCGCGTCTGCGGCGCGGCCGCGCTCGCCATCATCACCACCGTGGCCATCACGGGTGTCTTCCGCATCGCCAGCTATGTTCGACATCCTGAATACACGTTCCTCAACGCCGCCCGGGGCCTCACCCGTTATATCGATCACCACCCAGGCACCCATCGCCTGCTGCTCTCCATCAGCGGCGACGACATCCAGTTCATCACGGGCTTGCCCGCCATCTGCGACGACTACGGCACCTGGGATCTCCCCTACCGCATTCACGCCTATCAGCCGGGCTGGTACGCGACCTGGAACGAGATCGACCCCGGCACGCTCCTCGACCTTTCCACCCAGTACTCGCTCGAACGCGTCGCCGACTTCCCCGCCTTCGATGATCCCGATCGCAATCTGCTGATCCTGTATCGCATGAACCCCCTGCCGGCGACGGAGCAGAAATACTCAGCGCGGGAAGAGGACGCCGGCAACGCCGGAAAATAGTCCCCGCAGACGACCTCTCTCCGGCCCTGGAGCGTAACTCTGCGCATACCGGCTGACCGTTTTTTGCCCCCCATTTTTTACTCCTGCGTTTTTTTCTTGACATACCCGAAAAATAGGCCCAATATGTTGATGGCTTAACGGCTATCGGCCAGGATGTAGTAGGGGGTTGGTATTTCCGGGAACTTCTGGGAGAAGAGTTCCCACGGAGGCAACCTCAAGGCAGCCCTCCCCGTTATATCCGGCTCTCCGCGGAGGCTTCGTTCCGAGCGAAGCCTCTCTTTTCTTGTGCGCGCCGCGAGGCGAGCACCGCAGCGCAATCGTTCGCCTTTTGCTCGCCTTTTGCTCGCCTTTTGCTCGCCTTCTCGCTCGCCTTTCGCTGCTTCTCGACTTTCGCTCGCCTTTTGCTAGCCTTCTCGCTCACCTTTCGCTCGCCTCTCGCTGCTTCTCGCCTTTCGCTCGCGTTCCTGCCTTTCAGCGACCAATCCCGCCGCCTCTCATCCAAAAAGCTGAATGACGACGCGAATACCCACCCAGCTCTTCTCGCCTCTTGAAATCGGCTCCATCACCCTCCCTAACCGCATCGTCGTCTCGCCGATGTGCGAATACTCCAGCGAAGACGGCTTCGCGAACGACTGGCATCTGGTCCACCTGGGCAGCCGCGCCGTCGGCGGAGCCGGCCTCGTCTTTACCGAAGCCACCGCGGTTACCCCCGAAGGCCGCATTAGCCCCCAGGACCTCGGCCTGTGGAAGGATGAGCACATCGCGCCGCTGGCCCGCATCACAGCATTCCTGCACACGCAGGGAGCACGCGCCGGCATTCAACTCGCCCACGCCGGCCGAAAGGCGAGCACTTACCGCCCGTGGAGCGGCGAAGGAGTTCTCGCCCCCGAAGCCGGTGGATGGTCCAACGTGCTCGCGCCCAGTCCGATTCAATTTGCGGCCAACTACCCGCAGCCGCACGAACTCGACCGCGCCGGAATCGCCGCCATTGCCAGCGCCTTTCGCGCCGCCGCAGTCCGCGCCATCAAGGCTGGCTTCGACGTCATCGAGATTCACGCCGCCCATGGTTACTTGATCCACGAATTTCTCTCGCCGATCAGTAACCACCGCGGTGACGAATACGGCGGCAGCTTCGAAAACCGCGCCCGCCTTTTGCTCGAAGTAGTCGACAGCATCCGCGAAGTCTGGCCCCGCGAGCGCCCGCTCTTCGTCCGCATCTCCGCAACCGACTGGGTTGAAGACAAGGGCCCCGAAAACAGCTGGGATCTGCCTCAGTCCATCCGCCTCGCCGCCCTGCTCCGTGAGCACGGCGTAGACCTGATCGACGTATCTTCCGGCGGCAACATCGCCGGTGTTTCCATCCCCACCGGGCCGGGCTATCAGACGCCCTTTGCAGAAGCGATCCGCAAAGAATTTGGCATTCTGACCGGGGCTGTGGGCCAGATCACCGACCCCGCCCAGGCCGCCCAAATCATCCGCACCGGCCAGGCCGACCTCATCTTCATCGCTCGTGAATTTTTGCGCGATCCATACTGGCCGCTCCACGCCGCCATCGCTCTGGGACAAGCGGCCACCTGGCCGCCGCAGTATCTCCGCGCCGCTCCTCCAAAGACCGAGGCACGTGCACCTGTCGGGAACAAACCCTGACACGTTGTCACTTTCTCTTGCTTAACCCGGCGCTGTCTGACCTATACTGCGACAAAGAACCTTACCAATTTCAGTTTCTTCGCAGACGATGCCCAAACACGCCACGCAGCGACGCACCCGGCACGAACCCATCATTCCCGACAAGCTCTATTTCCGCATTGGAGATGTCGCGAAACTCTGCGGTGTGGAGACCTATGTGCTGCGTTTCTGGGAGACTGAGTTCCCGCAGATGCGCCCCGGCAAAAGCGGCACCGGCCAGCGCCTCTACCGCAAACGCGACGTTGAGCTCGCGATGCGCGTCCGCAAATTGCTTCACGACGAGGGGTACACGATCGCCGGCGCCCGCCAGGTGCTTGCCCAGGAAAACGTGAGATCCAAATCGCCGCAGTTGCCGCTCATCGAAGGGGGCTCCGGCCCGGCTCAGGTCCAGACAAAACTGAAACGCGTGCGCACAGAATTGCGCGAGCTGCTGGGTGTGTTATCCGCCCCACCCGCGCGCGGCAAATTCTACCCGTCCGGCAAAAAGGGTCCTAAGCTCTTCGAGTAGCCAGAGCCTTACTGGCCCGATTTCGCACTTTTCATTTGGGCCAGATATCGTACCGCCATCACCAGTAGCAACACCTGAATTCCGATAAAGACAAAACCCAATATGCGATGCCCGTGAGTCATCGACAACGCAGGCCCCGCTGCGAGAACAGCTGCCCCGGCCGCGAAAACGACCGCCTTCCGCCGAAGATCTTCAACTTTACTCATTGTCACCGTCCCCGCATCCCGCCCAGCATCCCCATCGCCCGCCGTTGCAGCATCCCGCCGCCCTTGCCGATGCCCTTGAACATCTTCCTCATCTGCGCATACTGCCGCAACAGCTGGTTCACCTCCTGCACCGACGTACCCGAGCCGTTCGCGATGCGTTTGCGCCTGCTTCCGGAGATGATCTCGTGGTGGTTCCGCTCCTTCTGCGTCATCGAATTGATGATCGCCTCCACGCGCGTCAGCTGCTTCTCGTCCACCTGCCCGGCCATCTGCTGCATCCCGGCCAGCGGCCCTACCGACGGCAGCATCTTCATGATCGATTCGAGCGATCCCAGCTTTTTGATCTGCCGCAGCTGATCGCGAAAATCCTCGAGCGAAAACCCATCGCCAGAGAGCGCCTTTCGCGCAAATTCCTCTGACTTTTTCTTGTCGAGCTTCTCCTCGGCCTTCTCAATCAGGCCCATGATGTCGCCCATCCCGAGAATCCGCCCCACAATGCGGTCCGGGTGAAACGCCTCAAACGCGTCTGGCTTCTCGCCCGTCCCGATAAACTTCACCGGCTGCCCCGTCACATGGCGAATCGAAAGCGCCGCGCCGCCCCGCGCATCGCCATCCATCTTCGTCAGGACGGTGCCGGTCAGACTCAGCTGCTTGTGAAACGCCTCCGCCGATCGCACCGCGTCCTGCCCGGTCATCGCGTCTGCGACAAACAAAATCTCCTGCGGCGCAAGCAGCTTCTTCAGCTTCGCCATCTCGTCCATCAGCTCGGCATCGATGTGCAGCCGCCCCGCCGTATCGACGATCAGTGTGTCGCATCCTGTGATAACCGCCTCGCGCCGCGCCTCTTTTGCGAGTCTTTCGACCAGAGCCGTCCCAGGCGCTTCACCTTTTTCATCGCCCTGGTAAATCTGCGCCTTGATCGCCTGCGCCACCACCCGCAGCTGCTCGCGTGCCGCTGGCCGGTAAACGTCGACCGACACCAGCATGGGCCGATGGCCACCCTTCTGCAGCCACGCTGCCAGCTTCCCCGCCGTTGTCGTCTTTCCCGACCCCTGCAGGCCTGCCATCAGAATCACCGTCGGCGGCCGCGACGCGAACTGGAACCGCGCCACATCTTTGCCCAGGATCGCGATCAGCTCGTCGCGAACAATCTTCGTCACCTGTTCGGTCGGCGACAGCGAGGTCATCACCTCCTGCCCCAGAGCCTTCTCGCGGATGTGGTCGATCAGCTCCTTCACGACGTTCAGGTTGACGTCGGCCTCGAGCAGCGCAACACGAATCTCGCGCAGCGCCTCCGCCATGTTCTCCTCGGTGACCGACCCCTGCCCCCGCAGGTTCTTGAACGCGCGCTGCAACTTCTCTGAAAGATTCTCAAACATAGTCAGAAGCCCAGTTTACCGGAGGACTCGCCTGAGACGGGCAGTCGCCGATTCCTCAATTATTCGCCGCCTGTTCATTCCCTGTTGATGAAGCCGGCTGAAAGTACTACCTGTCGCGTCACGTTCGCCTGTGGCCGGCGTCCCCAAAATCAACCCGTCGAAAGGTCTGCATCCCATGCGCAGAAAAGCTTTATTGTGTCTCGTCGCCACCGCGTTGGCGACCGCCGGACTCGCCCAGGAAGACCACCCCCGTGGCATTCCCCACCTCGATCACGTTTTCCTCATCATGATGGAAAACCACGGCTATCAGCAGGTCATTGGCAATCCGAACCAGCCCTACCTCAACAGCCTCATCAATGAGGGCAAGGTCAATCTGGCCACGAATTACTTCGCCGTCGGCCATCCCAGCCTCACCAACTATCTTGAGATTGTCGGTGGTTCAAATTTCGGCATTCGCAGCGACAATGCTCCCAACTGGGGCAGCACCTCCTGCACGCCCAATATCGCCAGCGGCATCGTGAATGCGGACAATGGCGGCGGCAATGCGCCGGTTCCCGTCGATACCGCCAGCATTTGTCCCATCTCCGGTTGGGGCACCGACGCCGAAACGCCCGCCGTCGACACCTGGAATGAAGTCGGTGGCCCCTTTGTCGCGCTCGCCGATATCGACGGCGTGAAGTCCGTCCCGGCAGCCCCCACCGCAGGCAAAACGATTGCGGATCAGCTGGATTCCGCCGGTCTCGGCTGGAAGACATATCAGGAAAGCCTTCCGCTCGGCTCCGTCTTCGGCGTGAACTACAGCAATGGCACCGTATCGAATCTGACAGATTTTACGAACCTCGCGCCCCTCACCACCTCAAGCGTGGTGCAGGACTATGCGGTGAAGCACAACCCGTTTGCCTATTTCGCCAGCATCCAGAGCGGAACCGACCCCGACAGCAGCCTCGCCAACGTCAAGGGCTTCGATGGAGCCGGCGGCCTGTACGCCGACCTGTCTACTGGTAATCTCCCTGCCTTCTCGTTCATCGTGCCGAATCAGTGCGACGATCAGCACGGACGCGGTAACGCCGACGCGTTCTGCGCCTTTGATTACGGAGAGAACAACAGCGGCTACACCTACGGAACCCAGGTTGGACTCAACCCCGGCCTGATCCAGCAGGGCGACACAACCATCGAGCGCCTGGTCAAGGCCATTCACAAATCGCCCGCATGGGATTGCGGACGCAACGCTATCGTTATCGTCTGGGACGAAAACGACTACAGCGGAAGTGCAACCCAGCTCACGGGACTCTTCCCCTCCCAAAACCAGAACCGCGTTGTGCTCACGGTTCAGACCAACTACGGTCCCTCCGGAGTGCAAAGCAATACTTACTACGACAGCTACTCCGTTTTGAAATCCCTGGAGGCCGCTTTTGGTCTGCCTTGCCTGAATCACGCCTGCGATCACGACGTGAAAGTCATGTCCGACTTGCTCGGCAAGGATAAGTGGTAAAAGCAGCGGATTTTCAGAAGCCGCTTTTTGCGGGCCTCCTCACCTTACGTGCGGAGGCCCGTTCTGCGCCCGCCTATAGACCCAGTAGCCGCAAACCTTCCGCCTTACCAGCCGCACGCAACTCGGCATCCAGGGTCGCCAGCTAGCTTGACACAGCCTCCCTCGAAAAACTACTCTCCAGCCTTCGCCGCCAGCACTTCCGCCACGGCAATATTCTTCACCAGCTCCGACGGCAAACCATGCCTTCGCTGCAGATATTCCGGGCTGTTCCAGGAGAGCCACGCCTTGCCCTCGCTGTCCTCCCACACCAGGATCTTCAGCGGCAGATCGATCGCGATGCTCGGAGCAGCCAGCATTACCGGCGTTCCCGCCGCCGGATTCCCGAAGATCAGCAGCTTCGTTGGACGCATCTGCATCCCGGCATTTGCCGCTTCTCCACTGTGGTCAACCAGGGCGAAGAGCGTCACGCCTTTCGCCTGCAGGATATTTTTCAGCCGATCGACCGTCTCATCGACGGTGTGATGACTGCGCTCGCTCACGATTCCGTTTCCCGCGTCCGGCATCCTGGACACCTCACAACAAAGATGCGCGAAGCCGTCCATCGGCGCCAGGAATCATTTCTCTGGCACGCTCGCAGCCGCGGTTCGATTACATAGACCGTGAGTCCTTCACCGGCACGATGGTCATCTCCGGGAACTCGATCCCCTTATGCCCGTCACGCGCCTCCACCATGGCATTCATCTTGTCCCAGTAAGCCTGGATCGCCGGGGGCACGTCGTCGGGAATCCCGTGTTCCCTCCAGCTCAGAATCTCCACCACGATCGGCTTGCCGTTTTCTTCGCCGCGCAGCAGAATGTGAGGCGCAGGGATCACCATGTTTCGCTCCCGCAGCGCCGCCCAGTACTCCGGCATCATCTTCAGGAACGCGTCGATCTCTGCCGGTTTCACTCGGTAAGTGGCCATCACCGTTTCCGGACCATCGGCTGCTGCACTCTGCCCCATCGCCTGCGTAAACACTCCCAGCACTGCGCCGAACAGAACTACTCCCCACACCTGCTTCTGGATCATTCGCTCTTCTCCTCTCCTGTGCTTCTCGATTTCTCCTCCATCAGCGCCATGGCATTCCCCGACGGATCTTTCAGAAACGCCAGCCACAGATCGTGGCTCTTCATCCGCGCTACCAGGTGCGGCTCCTGCACGAACTGTACGCCGCGGCCCTTTAGCGCGGCGTGGACCCGCTCGATATCCGCAACCCGGTAGTAAAGAATCGTTCCATCCATCCCGGCCGCCGGCTTCGCCGTTCCAGGCTCCGCAGCCCCGATCAGCAGCCGCACCGTCCCGCACTGAAAGAAGGTCATCGTCCCCGCATCGAACAGGTGCCTCATTCCCAGCACGTCGCGATAGAACGCCTTCGCTTCCTCCAGATTCGCCACCGTCACAGCAATCTGCCCAATTTCCCCCAGCTGAACCGCCACTTCGCTCGTCATCGCAAAATCTCCATTTAATTAGCTAAGCTAATGATTTATCATGAACCCGGCTACCAATGTCAACTGGAAACCGCCTCGATCCGGAAAAAACCGCCGAGTCCCTGCATGCAGCCGCCATCCATCTCCTGCGCAGGTTGCGGCGCACCGACACCGCCAGCGGCCTGAACGCCCCCCGCCTCTCGGCTCTCTCTGTCATTGTCTTTTCCGGCCCCCTCACGCTCGGCCAGCTTGCAGACGCGGAACAGGTCCGCCCGCCCACGATGACGCGCATCGTGAACGCCCTCGAATCGAAGCGTCTGGTCGCAAAGAGCGCCAATGCAGACGACCGCCGCGCCATTGAGATTTCCCCAACCATGAAGGGCAAGCGACTGCTCCTCAAGGCCCGCCATCGACGCGTCGCTTCCTTAGCGCATCAGATCGGCATCTTGCCCGCCGCGGACAGCGAAACGCTCCACGCCGCGATCGGCATCATCGAAAGCCTCCTCCGAGCTCTCTGACTGTCGGAACAAAGTGGTGAATCCCCATCGCCGCCGGGAACCGTACCGCTCGCATCTCCGTACCACCAGCAGCTCTCACGAGGTCCACGGTTGAAGCTATCCATTGAAAACGTTGGCAAGTGCTACGGCGGCAAAGTCTGGGCGCTGCGCCGATTCAGTCTGGAACTAAAACCTGGGGTCCTCGGCTTACTCGGTCCCAACGGCGCGGGCAAGACGACCCTGATGAGCATCCTCGCCACCATCACGCGCGCCAGCGAAGGCAAGGTTACGTGGAACGGCACAGACCTCGCTGCGGACCCGAATGCCCTGCGCACGGTGCTCGGGTATTTGCCGCAGGATTTCGGCGTCTACCCTAACCTCAATGCCCAGGAGTTTCTCGAATACCTGGCCGCGGTGAAAGGTCTCGACGCCGCAACCTCGAGACGCCGCATCGATCAACTTCTCAGCCTGGTTAACCTCGCGGATGTGAGCAGGCGTCCGCTCGGCGGCTTCTCCGGCGGAATGAAGCAGAGAGTCGGCATCGCCCAGGCGCTGCTCAACGACCCGCAACTGCTCATCGTCGATGAGCCCACCGCCGGCCTCGATCCTGAAGAACGAGTCCGCTTCCGCAACCTGCTCTCCGATCTCTCCGGCGAGCGCATCGTGATCCTTTCCACGCACATCGTCTCCGACGTCGAGGCCACAGCCACCGACATCGCTCTGATATCCAACGGCGCGCTTGTTGCGCATGCCGCGCCCGAGGATCTGCTGAGCAGAATCGAGGGCCGCGTGTGGGAGTGGGTCGTTCCGAGTGCGGACCTCAACGCCGTGAAACAGTGTTATCGCGTAAGCAATACCATGCGGCGCAGCGACGGCGTCCACGTGCGGGTGATTGCCCAGGATGCTCCGCCCGGCGCACAACCGGTCCAACCCACTCTTGAGGACGCCTACCTCGACGCGCTCTCTCTTTACCGCACAGGGACCGCCGCATGAAACGCAGCCGGATTCTGTGGCACCTGGTAAAGGCCGATTTCCTTACGCGCGTTCGCCGAACCAGCTTCCTCGTCACGCTGGCATTCGCTGTTTTTCTCGGCTACCAGACCTTCGCCGGCCACATCGTGATGCAGCTTGACAATTACCGCGGCGTCTACAACTCCGCCTGGGTGGGCGCGCTGATGGGGCTCGTCACTAGCTCGTTCCTTACCCTCGTCGGCTTCTACATCGTGAAGGGATCGATCCTGCGCGACGAGACAACCCGCGTTGGCCAGATCCTCGCCGCCACGCCGATGAGTAAGACTTTCTACACCGTGGCCAAATCCCTGGGCAACTTTGCCGTGCTCGCCGCCATGGTCGTGGTGATGGCAACCGCGGCATTGTGCATGCAGTTGATCCGCGCCGAAGACCGCACGCTTCATCTATGGACGCTGCTCTCGCCGCTGCTTCTCTATGCCTTGCCTTCGATGGCGTTTGTTGCGGCACTTGCGGTGCTGTTTGAGACGCTGCCCGTCCTGCGCGGTGGCCTGGGCAACGTGATCTGGTTCTTTTTGTGGATGGGCCTGCTCATCGGCGGGATCGCTCCCGCGATGGCCCATCGCGGCACGCCTGGAAACGCCGCATATTTCCACGACTTCACCGGTCTGCCCACCATGATGTACCAGATGCGCACCCCGCTCCTGAAGGTCGATCCAACCTTTCACGACAGCTTCTCCCTCAGTATCGGCAGCCCGCCGCCGCGCCACCGCTTCCTCTGGACCGGCGTTCAGTGGGATTCTGTTCAGGTCGCGGCCCGCCTCCTCTGGTTTGTATGGGCTCTCGCCGCGGCCCTGCTTGCATCGATCTTCTTTCACCGCTTCGACCCCGCGCGCGAGCGCCTCATGCGGGCTGGAACAGCGCCGGTTGAGAGGCCTGCTGTCGAAGAGCTTTCTGCAGCGAAGGAACTGGCCCGCGCCGACCCCTGGTCCGCCAGACTCACGCCTCTGCCTCCCGCCAGCATGAAGAACAGGTTCGCATCTCTCGTTGCCGCGGAGCTTCGCCTCATGCTGAAAGGGCGCCAGTGGTGGTGGTACGCGGTTGCGGGCGGCCTCTTCATCGGCTGCCTGGCCGCACCGCTGGATGCTTCGCGGAGCGGTGTCATCCTCGCCGCCTGGATCTGGCCGATCCTGCTGTGGTCGCAGATGGGCAGCCGCGAATCGCGCTATGCCACCGGCTCGCTGGTCTTCTCGGCGCCGCATGCGCTGCAGCGGCAACTGCCCGCAGCCTGGGTCGCCGGCGCTATCGTCACAGCGCTCGCTGGCGGCGGACTCGGCATTCGCCTTCTCCTCGCCCGCGATCTCCACGGTCTGGCTGGATGGGCGGTCGCCGCCTGCTTCATCCCGAGCCTCGCCCTGGCGCTCGGCGTCTGGAGCGGCTCCAGCAAATTTTTCGAGGCTCTCTACACTGTGTGGTGGTACACGGGTGCCGCGCACCACGTGCGGGGTCTCGACTATACAGGCACCGTCGCCGCCAGCGCTACTCCAGGCCTGTATCTCGCGCTGACCGCCGTGCTGCTCGCATCCTGCTGGATGCGCCGCCGAACCCAGCTCGCCTACGCGTGACGGCGCGTCAGCAAATCAGCCGCAACAAACACGAAAAAAATCACCGCAATCACGCCGTTCATGGTGAAGAACGCCGCATTCATGCGCGTAAGGTCGCGCGGCGAGACGATGAGGTGCTCCCAAAGCAGCAATGCCGCAACCGCGGCTATGCCGGCAAAAGCGATCGGCCCAAGGTGAAACAGCACCACCAGCCACACCAGCAGCCCAAGCATGATCAGGTGCATCGCGCGCGCAGTCCAGAAAGCCGCGTCAAGCCCGAGCGCGGCGGGAATACTCAACAGTCCTGCAGAGCGATCATGCGCCTCATCCTGGCATGCATAGAGCACATCGAACCCCGCAACCCAGAACAGCACCGCCGCCGTAAGAACGACAATGCGCGGATCGAGCGAGCCGCGTATCGCGATCCATGCCCCTGACGGCGCAATGCCCAGCGCCAGCCCCAGAAAAAGATGCGACCAGCGAGTGAAGCGCTTTGTATAGGAATAGAGAAACAGCACCGCCAGCACAAACGGCGCGAGCAAAAGCGTCAGCCGGTTCAGCCGCCATGCCCCAATCAAAAAAATCGCAGACATCGCGAGCGTAAACCCTGCGGCAAACTTCCGCGTCAGCAGTCCTGCCGGAATTGCACGCATGCGCGTGCGCGGATTCGCCGCATCCAGATCCGCATCGGCCCACCGATTGAACGCCATCGCAGCTGAACGAGCGGCGATCATGCATACCACGATCCACGCCAGCTTCGCCGCGGGCGGCCAGCCATGTGCGGCCAACATCGCTCCTGTGAACGCAAACGGGAGCGCAAAGATCGAGTGCTCCCACTTGATCATCTCGAGCGTGACGCCGATGCTGCGCAAAAGAGGCATAGACAGAAAAATGGACCTCATCTTTTTGCGATGAGGTCCATTCCAGTGTAACGGCTGAGCCGGGCTGCCTGTTCGATAAGGCCCGGCGCTTGCTTACTTCGACGCTTTCTCCGATGGCGCATTCGCGACTACCAGATCGTTCGTCACGCTGAAGACGCCCGGAACCGTGTTCGCCTGAATGCCGGCGGCCTGCTTCTCAGCCTGCGTGTCCACAGTGCCGTAGAGCGTCACATGCCCGTTCGCCACCTGAATGCGAATCGGCTTTGCCGGGTCGATCAGGAACTGGTTCAGCAGCGGATAGCTGTAAACCGCGCGAAACACTTCCCTGCGAATACGATCGTCGTTGAACGACACCGGATCGATCTGGATGTTATCGACGATGTCTTTCACGCCTTTCGTGTTCGCGACCACGGCCACGGCGTCAGAAGCATCGACTGGTCCGTAGGCATGACCGTTCAGCGTGACCTCGCCGTTCTGCACCTGCACCGAGATCGCATCGAATGGGGTGGTACCGTAGCCCACCATGTCATACGTGATGGCCTTCTGCAGCTTTGCCTGCAGTTGCTGATCGGGAACCTCCGCGCCGGCGACCTGAATGTCGTTCCGGACCGCGGTGACACCCTTTACGTGATGGGCCTTCTGGTCCGCGCTGATCTTCTCCGCCACAAGGTCGACGGTTCCCGTCAGCGTGACCACGCCGCCCTGCACCGATGCCTGAATACCCTTGAAGCGCGAACCGCTGAGGGCCTTCTGTACCGCCGCCTGCGTATCGGTGTCGTTCTGCGCAAAAACCGCCGGCACAGCCAGAGCCGCGGCAACAATAAAAATGAGCACTTTCTTCATGGTTCTCTCCCGGCCGTCTCCAGAATTTTTTGGGGGTTCCGGGCGCGGACTGCGCTGCACGGGGAGACAAGCCTTCCGTTCTATCAGACACGGAACAGTGCTGTTTGGATGCGTGTCTCAGGCAATATTTCCGAAAATCTGGCAGCTCTTGGCGCTTCTCAGGCCGCTGATTCTGAAGGAATTGCCACCGGCAAACAAGGCACTCCCCGCGGCCTTAGTGATAGCCGCGATGGAGGCGGAAAATCAGACTGAATACCCCGGACTCGTCCCGCACGGCAACCACGGAAATATCCTGAGTGACCCGCCACTCGCCCTGGATCAACTGCTCCGCTGTTGAATTGACGTTCGTGGCATAGGTAAGGGTAGCGTTCTTCGAGATCGGCTCCTCGACCGTAATCCGCGCCGTCGCGTTCCCCACGCCGCTTACGAACGTCGGATCGATGCGCACGCTGCCGCCGCCGAAAAGCTTCTGAATTCGATTGCTGATGGTCGCGTTCAGCGCGCCGCCCAGCAGCGAGTCGGCTGTGGAGTTCACCCCCGCCTGCTGCTGTTCTGTGCTGTAAATCTGCTGCTCCTCCTGCGTGCGCCCCATGGCCAGCAGCGAGAAAATGTCCTGCTCGGAGAGCGGCGGCTCCGAGCGGAAAGTCGGGTTCAGCTTGCTTGTCGAGCCCTGCAGCGCGATCGTGACCGTGTAGTTTTCAACCGTCGTCGTGGCCGTTAGATCGAGTAGCGGTTGAATGCGGACAGGGTTTGTGAAGTAAATCTCACCATGCTGCAGCTCAAACTTCTCGCCATTAAACGTTGCTCGCCCCTCGGTAATGGTCACACGTCCAAGCACACTGGGCTCGGCCAGTGTTCCACGGATCGCCAGGTCAACATTGCCGGCCAGCCGCGCAAAAGAATTCTGAAAATTGAGTGACGGCGCGGAAGCAATCCTGATGTCGAGCCGCACTTTGTTCGTCGGCGAATTGGGATTCGGCGGCAGCGAAACCCCGCCGGCGTTCGCTAATGAAGCGAAATCGACGTCGGCGTTGATGGCAAACCCGGTCAGCATAACTTTGCCGCTCACCAGCGTACTGGCCTGGTTTCCCTGCAGCCGCAGCGAAGCACTGGCCGTCGAGGTCACGCCCTCCGGATAGCGGATCCGCACATCTTTGGCATCGGCCGTCAAGTCGGCGTACAGACCATGATGATAAGTAACAAATCCCCCCACCTTAATCAGGCCGCCGCCGCTGTATGCCGTCACATTCTTGAAATCGAGCCGGTCCTGATCGAAGACCAGCTCGCCATTCATCCGGCTCAGACCGTTCACGTAATCTTCCATCGCGACGTTCACGTTTGTGAACTTCACATTCCCGGTCAGGTCGGGATTCTTCGTGGTCCCTGCCGCGCTCATCGTGAAATCCACGTGCCCAGACGAAATCAGGTCCGTATCGAGCGTCTGCGCCAGCGCCATGTTGATTGAGCCGTTGGCCGAGCCATGAATCGGCCGCGGATCGCTGAACAACCCGATCGATCCCGACGTATGAACATCAGTGTCCGGACCGACGATGCGCAGCGGATCCATCGTGAACGTACCGTCGTGCAGCGTTGCGTATACGGGACCATCACTGTGAATGGGAACGTCTTCGAGGGTGATCGCGAGTTCGCTCAGTCGAAGATCGCCGTTCAGTTCTTTTGGCTTGCGCAGCGGTCCGGAAACCGTCAGCGAACCGGCGATCGACGAACTGCCGCGGATTCCCGTAACGCTGAACGTCCGCAACAGAGGATCGATATTGAACCTGGAAATCCTCAGGCTGGCCTGCGTCGGGTAATCCCCGGTCAGTTGGGTTTCGCTGCTCAGCTCCAGCTCCGAGGTGTTCACGTGCGAGCTCACACGTAACTGCAGCGCGTGCCCCTGGGTGTGAGCATTGGCGTCCACCGAGCCGCTGAATTCGCGCGCCAAATTCAGGTTGCGCACATGCATGCTCGCCTCGAGCGAAGGCGATTCCAGGGTGCCGCTGCCTTTGGCCTCGAAGTCCATCGAGCCCATGACCGGATATTGCGCGTTTTCCAGCCGCCGGATGTGCGCGAGCTGGAATCCGCTTCCCTGCACATTCACGTGCATCGTCTTCGCCGTCAGGTTATAACCCCCGTCACCCGTGATGCGGCCACCGTCCATAGCGAAAACTAAATTCGTGGCGCCCACTTCCTTGCCCCTGAATTGAACGCCGCTCGTGAGCGAGTGGTAGGGCTCGCCGTAAACCGATCCCCCGGTCAGGCTGATCTGCCCGGTGCCGTTCAGGTTCCCGATCGTTCCATCCGTCTGCGCGTGAAGATTGAGCGTTCCGGAGAGTGGATAGCTTTTGCCGGTCAGGGCCAGCCACTGCGCAATGTCGGCATTCTTGATTTCCACGCTGGCCCGAATCGTCGACGAGTCCGCAAACAAATCCCGAGGCGCGTTGCGGCGTCCCCGCACATCGCCGGAGAACTGGATCGTCGTCTTTCCCTGCGCCAGAGTAGCAGCGCTCACCGCAAGCGATCCCGCGCTGTAATCCGCGTCCGTGGTCAGACTATCGAAATGAATATTGCTCGCCGCGTGCGTCGCACTCGGCGTTGGGCCGAGCGGAACAATATTGAAGTCCGTCGCCTGCAGATGCCCCTTGAAATCCGGGGAGTTGAGGTTCCCCGTCACCGTCCCATGAAATTGCGCCTGCCCATGAAGCTCCGCCGGAATCGGCGTTGGCTGTCCCGGAGCGGAGATGCCGAACGTCGCCAGCACCGGATTGAATTCCGCCACGTTGCGCGTCACCAGGCTGGCGGTCAACTGTGTCGCCCGCGTCATCGGATAAACACCGAGGCTGCCCGCCACCTGAATCTCCGACGCAGGCGTATGGACATCGAGGACGTGCACAACGACGGTACCGCTTCGATTCACATACTCAGCCTGGACCACTCCATTGACTGGCACTTCGTTCGGACTCGGTGGATGCGGGGGCTCGAGGGTTACGTTTACAGAACCCGTCATGTTTTCCGGGCTGCCCGTCCAGTCGACGTTTGCCGTCCCCGATGCCGAAGTATCAAATCCGAGACGCCGGAAGTGCGGCGGAGCGACCGAATCAAGGAGCGAATCGAGAGTGAACCCCGCCAGATGAGTACGGATGCTTCCCTGCTGCTCCGCCGTCTTTGGCCGTGCGGCGTGGCCGGATGGCGGGGACCCGTTGGCCCCGGCTGTCTCTGTCTCCCAGTTGACGATCCGCATTTCCCCCGTGACCACGCCGCCCGTTGCCAACCGCGCATGAATTCCCGTCAGCGCAATCAGGTCCTGCGTCACGTGCGCCACCGCATCCGCCGTAACCCCGGTGACGTATACGGTGCCCGTGCGATACGCCCCACCGCTGATGCGCGCCGTCCCATCGACAACAAACTGTGTGCCGGCGCCGTGGCCGCTCGCCTCCAGCTCGGCCGTCCCGGCATCCAGCCCAGGTAACCCCGTGAGTGCGCGAACCTCCAGCGCATCGATCGCCCCTTTCATCCCCAACTGCCAGCGTGGAGCGGCGAAGTTATCGATCGTGCCGCTGGCCCGCAGCACTGTCTTCTCACTCTTTCCCGCCGGCCCGCTCTGCAATGTGAATGAAACGAGATTCGCGCCCTTGCGCCCCATCTCCAGCGATGCATCCAGCTGCGAGTGCACTGGCGTGTCGGGGCCTCGTTGCGCAACGATATCTTCCGCGTGGATCGTTCCCACGTAGTGATCCCGCGCCGGCACGTAACTCACCTGCGCCGCCAGATTGTTCACGGCAAGGTTGAACGGAACCTGCCGCTCATTCAGGATCGCCACCCCATCGTTCAGAACTGTCCGGCCGATGGCAAGATTGAAAATCTGGTTCGTATTGTTTCCCGTCGAAGGATGTTTTGGCTTCGGCTGATTCGTCGACCCGTCCGGATAAACGATCAGGTGCACCACCGGGTGATCGCCCTCGAGGTAATTGATCCCGATCTTCGCCCTGAAGAACGAAAGGATCTGCAGCCGCACGAAAAGCCGATCGATATGCGCGTACGGAATCTGCCCCGCCGCCTCAAGCCCATGAATGGTGAGGTCGTCGGCTTCGAACTCAAGATGGGTCAGATGCCACCCGAATCTCTTCAGCTCGACCCGCCCCCCGGTCGACTTCTCCAGCTCGGCGATGACCTTACGCCGTACCTGGTTCTCAAACCACGGCGTGCTCGCATACCACAGAGCGACCCCGGCGCAAACAAGTACGACCAGAACCGTCCAGACCACGGCGAATAAACTGAGCCGCCGTGCCCGTCTTCCGGGCGGCGCGCTCTCCAGCCGGGGTTTGTCTTCCGGCTCTGGCTGTGGCATGGCGTTCATTGGCTCGGTTCCACCGGTTTGGGCTCAAGATCGGCGGCATATGCCTCGTCCACGATCTGCACGTTGCCCTGATCGCGCAGGCTCGATACCCAGTCCTGAAATAATCCACTCACCTGTTGCTGCAAAAGGATCTCCTGGATTCGCTTTGAAACCTCCGCCAGCGGGGGAGCCTTTTCGTCTTTCTTCGCGAGAGCAGGCACAAGTGTTTTTTGATAGTAAGCCGCGATCTGTTCCTGGGATATCCGAATGCCGCTCTGGAAACGCAGGTCGATGAAGCTGAGGATGGCGATCCGCTGGCTCCATCGTTGCTCCACCGCCGCTTCAGTCAGATCGTTGGATCGCAGGAATTCCGCCCATCCCTGGGCCGCCTCGCAGTGGAAACGCGCACAGGCGGGGATCTGCTTCTTCAGCTCCGCTAGCGACTTCTGAACCTCCTCGGCGGACGCCGTGGTCGGCTGCTGCTGCTGTTCCATTTGCTGCAGGATCAGCGTGCGGTCGATCAGGAGGCGCATCGCGGAATCCGGCGTGTTCTGCCCGGGCAGCACCCGCAGAGGCTCCAGCGCGGCAAAGTGCATTTCCTGTTCGACGTCGCTTTCAAGCAGAACGTTGGAACCTATAATGCCGACGACGTGGTCGAGTTCGATGGGCTCGTCCGCTGACGGAGACGAGGGCGGCGGGGGCGGTGCCTGAGGCGAAGGGGTTTGCGCGCGCCCACCCCAGCTCGCCATCGCGAGGATGACGCCTATAGCGGCGTTGCACGCACCTTTTACCATCAAAAAGCCTGCCCGATACTGAAAAAGAAGTTGAAGTGGCTCGCCTGGCCGTAGCATGCGTTCGAGTTGTAGCAGGTAAGCGGCGAACTCGAGTTAGAAGCGTTACCGCTGCCGTACGTAACCAACACCGGGAAAACCGGAGGATTCAGGTTATACCCCATGTCGAACCGAATCGGCCCGATCGGCGTGTGATAGCGCGCCCCGACCCCCAGCGTATGCGAGAAATCGTTGAAGTCGCACTGCCCGGTCGGATTGGTGCTCGATGATCGCGTGACTTGTTCCTGCACGGCATCGGTCAGATACGGCAGTCCGGTGCACGTGTAACTATGCGGCTGCTTGATCCGCAACGCACTCGGCCAGATGTCCGACGAGTTATTGAATACATTCCCCATATCGTGAAATAGAACGAAGCCGAGCGAATTGCCGAAATACGGCAATTGCGGATTGGGCAACCGCAGCTCCGTCTGGTTCACAAAGACTCCCGCACCCCCGATTGGAAAACCGGTCAGCGAATCCCGCGGTCCCGCGGAGTTGAGCGGAAACCCCCGAAGTGACTCGGGACCGCCCGCGTAAAGCCGTTCCGGCAACGGAATCGCTTCGTACTTCGCTTCGCCAAAAACGCGCTCCATCCCGAATCTCGTGTTGCGCGCAAAGACATATTTCTTCAGCCGGCCCAATGGATAGTAGCTGGCATTCGACCAGTCGAAGTGGGCGTAGTTCGCCTCGGAGGTCAGAAACACATTGTCCGTCGCGAATACCTGGACGCTGTTGTACATTCCCGTCTGCGCATCCAGCGGCTCCGGCCGCCGCGTGTCCCGGATCCACGTCAGTTCCGGGCCCCCTACGCGCACCGGCTCCGACAGCAGCGGGATCAGGTCGGGGGCCACCTGAATCGTATTCGGATCGACTTTAACCCGCCGGTACGATACCTGATAAATGAGCGTGTCAATCAGGTTGGGGTGTTGCGTCGCCCGCACGTCCCCTTCCGACGTCGAAGATGCAAATGTAACCACATTTTGCGCATTGATATAGCCGCCGCCAAAAGAAAAATCGAAGGTCGGGTGATTCAAAAATCTCGGCCAGTTATAGTTTGCAGTGAACAATTGCTCCAGCGAACCGTATTCTGAGCGAAATGTGATGGACTGGTTCCGCCCCCAAAGGTTGATCCTCGAAACATCCAGTTCCGCCACCGCGCTTACTCCGAATTTGCCATTTGGGCTGCAGGTATACGTCGAGGGATTGACGCCCAGCGCGATCAGGCTCAGAGGATTGGGGCAGTTGGTGCTCGGCGTTCCGGTCTGCACCTGAAACCCCCCGCCGTAGGTCACGTTCCACCGCCGCGCCTCGTCGAACTGCACCAGCACGTTCTTCCGCGGCTCGTCTCCTCCGGGATTCTCAACCGCCGTCGTAACCTGGTTGAACAGCGTGAGATTGTAAAGCTCGCGCTGCGTCTGCAGAAGCTTTGCCTGGTCGAGAGGCTCGCCCTCCTTCACGAGAATGTCGCGCTTCACAGTCCCCGGATGGGTGTAGCGCAGACCACTGATCAGCACATTGCGAATGAAAATCTGATCGCCGGGCGTCACATGCAGATTCACATCGATGATGTTCGGGTCCTTCGCGGAGGGGCCCTGCCGGAGTATGACCTGAGCATGATCGTATCCGTGATCGAGAAAGTATCCAAGAACGGCGTCCCGATCGGCGGTGAGGTTGTTCCCGGAGTAAGGCTGCCCTGACTGAAGGCTCAACTTAGGCTGAATATCCGCCATTTGAGACGGAGTCACTCCGTCGACCTTATAAACACCAACCCTTTGCTGTATCCCTTCCACAATGTTGTAAGTCACGGTCATATTCCGCTCGCCATTCTTCGACTGAGTTTGCGATTCGCGGATCTCCGGCGTAACTTTCACATTGGTGAAACCATTCCCCTGATAGAGCGCTGTGATAGCGTTCACATCCGCTGCCTGCAGCGCCTGGCTGTAAATGCCGTGTGGCACCAGCAGCGATGCCGCCTGAACGCTCAGCCGCTGGCGCAACAGCCACGCTCCAAAATACCCGTTTCCCTGAATGCCGACCGACTGAATTCGAGCCCGCGTCCCCAGGTGCACATCGTAGGTGACATGCGTCAGCCCGTCTCTGGCATCCGACGTGTGTGTTACTTTCGCACCCAGATACCCCTGCCGTTGATAATAGTCCCGGATCCGCTTACTACCCTCGTTCAGCAGATCCTCGTCCAGCGTCCCTTCAGCGTAGACAGGAACCAGGCTCCGCACTTTTCCTTTGCTCAGCTTCGCGCCTTCCACGATCACTCTTACGATCGGTCCACGATCCGCCTGGAACTTGTAGTTCAGGTGATTCGCCGGCCGCTCGTACTGGCTGGACTCGAGGCTTACGTTCGCTTCCAGCCGTTGCTGTTTCTGGTATTGCTTCCGCAGATTGTTGAGGGCCCGGCTTACCGTTTCCGAATTGACTTTCGACCCCGCCTTCAGCTTCGCCTTCTTCCGGAAAACTGGCGTCGTCATCCCGCTGTCTCCCTCGACCGCTACGTCCCCTACCCGGGCCGGCTTCCCGGTCCTCACGTCGAACTGCACGTTCACGTCGGCATGAGCCTTGTCGACGGACGTATGTCGTGCAATCGAACCCTGGTAATAGCCGTTCTGCTGCAGTGTCTGCTGCAACAGTTCGCCGGCATGGCTTAGTTTCTGTTCGCTGAATGGGGTACCCGGATTCAACCTCGTCGAGTAGTTAAGCTGATTGCTCAGATGGCTGTTTTTCGGCCCCCGGACCACAATGCGGCCCAAAAACAGAGTAGGAGTTCCTTTGAAAATCAGGACGACACCGTTGCCCTGCCGCTCACCATCGACCACAATGCTCCGATACAAACCCGTGGCATACAGACGGCGCAGACTCGCGCGCACCTTGAGCGGGTCCAGCGGAGTATTCGGCTGCTGCTCCATCCGCTGCGGAAGCGGATCGAGAGTTCCGCGATCCACGCCCTCAAAACGAATGTCCATCACCCTGAGCCCTTTCCATCCCTCCAGTTCGGCGGAGGTGGGAACTGGCTCCACCTTTTCCGTCGATTTCTCCTGGGTTGTGTTGTAGGAAGGCAGCACGCTTCCTGGAGGCACAGGCGGCGTCTTCTTCTGTTGTTGCTCTGGAGAACTCGCGCTCGGAGGCTGGGCTGAGGGACCGATCGGCTGCTGCGCACAGACAGCGGAACCACAAGCCAATAGCGAAAGACACATGACGGAAGCGCGACAGAACAATGCCATTGTGTGCCCGTCAGACCCCGTCCGGGCCCGCAGAATGCCGCGCAAACCAGGATGCACTTTCGAACCCAAACCGTCCTCGTTCTCCATTCGGAAAGCTCGCTGCCGCAAAACCAGAAAATCGTTTGTCCCGTTAAACACCGTAAGGCGCTATCGAGTTTCCCGATGGGTTGAACCCGTCCCCAGCACCTGGGAAAATCCTCCAGCTTACTCTCGAAACATAAGATGCGGACTCGGTCTCAGGGGCCATCGATTGCAAAACCAGGTTCTTCTCCGAAGTTTCTATACTACTGAGAGATGGCTGCCCCGTCTCAGATCGTCCCGGGCCAGAACCCCCGGGAACGGTATTCGCGCCAGGTCCTGTTCTCTCCCATCGGCGCCGAGGGTCAGGAAAAAATCGGCCAGGCGCGTGTCGCAATTGTCGGCGTGGGCGCCACAGGAGCGGCAGCCGCCAGCCTCTTGGCGAGGGCCGGCGTTGGTTCGCTGACCCTTATCGATCGCGACTTTGTGGAAGAAAGCAACCTGCAGCGACAGGTGCTCTTTGACGAGACTGACGCCCGCGAGGCCTTGCCCAAGGCTGAAGCCGCACGACGCAAAATCGCAGCCTTTAACAGCGAAATCGAACTCCGCGCCGAGGTCGCCGACCTCGTTCCCGCCAACATCCATGAATTATTGCAGGAAGCCCAGATTGTTCTCGACGCCACCGACAACTTTGAAACCCGCTACCTCCTCAACGATTACTCCATCGAGCAGCATAAGCCCTGGATTTACGCCGCCGCTGTCGGCGCCTACGCGGTGACCATGAATATCCTCCCCGCGGAGACCGCGTGCCTCGCCTGCATCTTTCCGGAACCGCCCCATGGAGCGGTTGAAACCTGCGATACATCGGGAATCCTCAACACCGCGGTCAACCTCGCTGCTTCAATCGAGGTGACCGAGGCGCTCAAATGGATCGTTGGAGCAAGCAGCAAGATGCGCCGGACGCTGCTCTCCTGCGACGTCTGGAACAACGAATGGACAGAAATTTCCGCCGCTACTCCGCGACCCGGGTGTACGGTCTGCGGCGAACGCGATTTTGCGCATCTGCGCGGCGAGGGCCGGCCGCATATTACCCTGTGCGGTCGCAACTCCGTCCAGATCCACGAGCGCTCCCGCCCCATCGATCTCGCCGCGATGGAGGATCGACTTAGTCCGCATGGTCAGGTCCTGCGCAACGAACTGCTGCTCCGCTTTAACCGCGGCGAACACACGCTCACCCTCTTCGCCGACGGCCGCGCCATCATCCAGGGAACGTCCGACATCACCGTGGCCCGCAGCTTGTACGCGCGCTTCATCGGCTCGTAATCTGCGGCACCCGGACCCCGCGGTAAGAAAAGGCCCCGGCTCATCACCGGGGCTCTCGTAGTTTTGTTCTTGTGCCCGTCCAGACGGCCAATCCCTAGAAATGGTTCCACAGAAACTGGTTGTAAACCTCGTGGTGGAACTGCACTTCCTCCGCCTTCACGAACGTCCCGAGCAGACGCGGGCACCGGTCTGCCGAAGCCTGCTTCAGATCGGCATACCGCCCTTTCACGTCTTCTCCCAGCAGCTTTGTGATCCATGCGGAATTGCGGAAGTCCTCAAGGGCTGTATAGATGTTGTCCGGCAAATAACGCTCCGCCTGGCGAAGATTCGCGATTTGCGAAGTGTCTCCTTCGATGCCCGACTTGAACACCGACAGCATTACCAGGTAGGGGTTCGCGTCCGGAGCGACCGAGCGCACCTCCACGCGCATCGAGCGCTCATTGCCGATCGGAATCCGGATCATCGATCCGCGATCAACCGCCGAAGCCTTGATCTGGTTCGGCGCCTCAAAATGCGGGTCCAGCCTTCGATAGGCATTCACGCTCGAATTCAGCAGCAGGCAAATATCGTTCCCGTGCGTCAGGATGCGATCCAGAAATTCCCATCCCGCGGGCGACAGTTTCTCCTGCCCCGCTGGATCCCAGAAAAGATTCTTCCCATCTTTGCTGATCGAGACGTTCGTGTGCATGCCGCTGCCATTCACGCCCACCACCGGCTTGGGCAGGAACGAAGCAGACATGCCCAGCCTGGTGGCCACCTGGCGGCAGATGAGTTTGTACAGCTGAATCTGATCGGCTGCCGCCACCACCTCGCCGTAACTGTAGTTGATCTCAAACTGCGACGGCGCCACTTCGGGATGATCCTTCTCGTTCTCGAAGCCCATCGCACGCTGCACTTCCGCGCTCGTGTCAATAAAGCTCCGCAGCGGATCGCTGGGCAGCGAATGGTAGTAGCCGCCGGTGTTCACATAATCGAACCGGCCAGTGTTCGGGAAATTTCTCTCCGCATCGATCCCCGCGAACAGAAACCCTTCAATTTCGTTGGCGGCATTCAGCGTGTAGCCGTTCTTCTCGAACTGCTCCTTCGCAAATGTCTTCAGCACCCCGCGCGTATCTCCTGCATACGGTGTTCCGCCCTTGTCGATGACGTCACCGAATACCAGCACCTTTCCAGCGCCGAAAATATCTGCCGGCGCGAAATAAAACGAAGCCCAGTCAATCCCCAGCCGCAGATCGCTCTCCCGCTGCGCCGTGAATCCGCGAATGGAAGAGCCATCGAACGTGAGGTTGTCGAAGCTCTTCACCAGAAATTTCTTGTCATAGTCCAGCATGTGAAGCCGGCCTTCGAGATCGCAGAACAGCACCGTGACCGCCTTAATCCCCTTCTGGTCGGTCAGGTACTTCAGCCGCTCTTCCTGAATCTTGTCCAGCGCCACGCGCGTTCTGCGCTGATCCTTGGCCTTTAAATTGAGTTCCTCCAGCTCCTCATACGAAAGCGCCAGGAAATTCCGGTAATCAGTCGACATGCTTCTCCTCTGGATGGTGATCAGGATGTTTGTTTGCCGCAGGCCACACGGTTTTGAAGCCAACGCACCAGCATAATCCTCGCCCGAGCGGCGACGATTCCGAGTGCTGTGTAAAAGGCTGGGCGGTTCGTCTTTCAGGGTATCGCGCCGGCTATAAGGAAGTCTCCCCATAAAAATTACTGATGCCCGGAATTCGGACGTTTTATTCCAATATGCATTGCGGCCCCTGTGCGCGCCCGGTGTCCCGCCATCCGGTGCCCGCCATCCGGCGCCCGCTCTGTGCCCCGAACTTTGGGCTAGTCTGGACCTGTACCCTCGTGACCGCCCATCAGGCAGAAGCCGTCGTCCTCCGCAAATGGCCCGTCCACGAGGCCGACGAGATCGTTTCGCTCTTCACGCGCAGCCACGGCAGAATCCGTGGCGTCGCCAAAGCCGCAGCCAAATCACGGCGACGCTTCGGCGGAGCCCTCGAGCCCATGACCTGGGTGACCGCCAGTTACGTAGAAAGGCCAAAGCAGGATCTGGTCCGCCTCGACGCCTGCGAGGTCCTCTCTTCTCCGCTCTCCGATCCGGTGAACTACGCCCGCGCCGCGGCCCTGGCCTTCTACGCCGAAGTCCTCGAAGAGGCGCTCCCGGACCACGATCCTCACGAAGCCGTGTTTCGTCTGGTCCTCGCCGTCCTCGAGCAGACTCGTGATATGCGAATCTGGATGCCCGTCACCTATTTTTCCCTCTGGATCACACGTCTCCTCGGCTGGATGCCGTCGCTCACCCACTGCACACTCTGCGGCGAGGCCTTTGGCGCAGAAGCTGCCTGGTTTGAGGCGTGGTCCGACGGCTTGGTCTGCTCGCGCCACAAGCAAGGGGCTAGCCGCGCCCTGTGCGCCGAATCACTGGCGCTCGCCCGTCGCATCTTCCAGTCCCCCGTCGCTGCCCTGGCCGCCGAAGACTGGCCCGCCAATCGCGCCGCTGACCTGCGCCGCTTCACATCCCAGGCCCTCGAACGCCACCTCGAACGCAAACTCCACTCCGCCGCCGCGCTCAGCAAACTGGGCGAAGGAACAGGTCAATCCACTCCTACCCGCCGGACCTCGGTTGCGATGGAGGTGGGAGAACGGGTTAACGTTTCGCGGGCGAATAGCGTTGAGGCAATGATGTGCGAACTGAACAAGAAATAGACGACCGCTCGCCGCCCACAAAGTCTGCATAGTCCCCGTAACCTCGCGCATCTACACTGGAGACCCCGCAATTTCTCCCCGTCGAGGATCTGTCCATGAAAATCGCCAGCAGCGTCACCGACCTTATCGGCAACACCCCCCTGGTCCAGCTCAACCGTGTCACTGCCGGGGCCCACGCCCGCGTGGTCGCCAAGCTCGAAAGCGCCAACCCCGTCAACAGCGTCAAAGACCGCATCGGCCTCGCCATGATCGAAGCCGCCGAACGCGATGGCAAGATCCACCCTGATTCCACTGTCCTCATTGAGCCCACCAGCGGCAACACCGGCATCGGCCTCGCCTTCGTCGCCGCAGTCAAAGGCTACAAGCTCATCCTCACCATGCCCGAAACCATGAGCCTCGAGCGCCGCGTGCTCCTGCTTGCCTTCGGTTCCAAGATTGTTCTCACCCCCGGCCCCAACGGCATGAGTGGCGCCATTGCCAAAGCCCGTCAGATTCTCGAAGACACACCCAACGGCTACATGCTCCAGCAGTTTGAGAACCCCGCAAACCCGAAGATCCACTTCGAAACCACGGGCCCGGAGATCTGGAACGACACCGACGGCCAAGCCGACATCCTTATCTCCGGAGTCGGCACCGGCGGCACTCTCACCGGCATCTCGGAGTACATCAAGCCCCGCAAGCCTTCCTTCAAGACCATCGCCGTAGAGCCTACAGACAGCCCCGTCCTCTCCGGCGGCAAACCGGGCCCCCACAAAATTCAGGGCATCGGCGCGGGCTTCGTGCCGAAAATTCTCGATACAAAACTCATCGACGAAGTCATCCAGGTTTCGAACGACGACGCCATCGCCATGGCCCGCCGGCTGCCCCTCGAAGAGGGTCTGCTCGTCGGCATTTCTTCCGGCGCCGCTGTCCACGCAGCCGTCCAGGTGGCAAAACGCGATGAAAACGCCGGCAAGCTGATCGTCGTCATCATCCCCAGCTTCGGCGAGCGCTACATTTCAACCGTGCTCTTCGAGAACCTGCGCAATGAGGCTCAGCAACTCAAAGCCGAGCCCATCGAGTCACCGGTCAAGGTCTAGTCTCCAACAGCTACCCGCCACCGCTACACGCTCCCGGCTCCCACCTAACGCCTGCTGGCTGGACCTGTACCCTGCACCCTGTACCCTGTCCTCATGCTCGCCCCCATCCGCGAAGACATCGACTCCATCCTGGCTCGCGACCCCGCGGCCAATTCGCGGCTGATGGTGATCCTCTGCTACCCCGGCCTCCACGCTGTCTGGATGCATCGCATCACCGCGCCCCTCTGGCGCGCCAACCTCCGCGTTCTCGCCCGCCTGCTCTCCCAGGTCGCCCGCCTCGTCACCGGCATTGAGATTCACCCGGCCGCAACCGTCGGCCGCCGCGTCTTCATCGACCACGGCGCGGGCGTGGTCATTGGAGAAACCGCCATCGTCGGCGACGACGTCACCCTCTACCAGGGCGTCACCCTCGGCGGCACCGGCCACGAACACGGCAAGCGCCACCCCACCCTCCGCGACGGAGTCTTCGCCGGCAGCAACGCGCAAATCCTCGGCAACATCTGCATCGGCGAAAACTCCCGCGTCGGCGCCGGCTCCGTCGTCCTCCGCGACGTGCCACCCAACTCCACCGTCGTCGGCGTCCCCGCCCATATCGTGTATCAGAACGGCGAGCGCGTCCTCATCACCGACCCCAACCAGATCAAAGACCCGCTCTCCGGCGTCATCATCGCCCTCGCCGAGGAGGTGAAACGCCTCCGTTTGCGCGTCGATGTCCTCGACGGCCAGCTCGAGCTCACCACCCGCGAACTCGACCAGGTCCGCTCCTTCACCGTCGAAGACGAAGAACGCGATCTCTACCGCAGCGAACAATCCGGCTCAGGCCTCGTCAGCATGGGCGAAGGGATATAAGCCGCCTCAGCTGGACCATTCTCAGCTCCCCTGCTCCCCCGGTACCCCCCGGCTCCGCAAAATCTCCACTACCATCACCCTAATATTGTCGTAGTCCGCTTTTCCCGAAAAATTCCGGTAGTCCACGCTCTGGTTGTTGTCCCCGCGCCCCGTGATCTGGAACTGCCGATTCCCCGACGCCGCCTCGGCCGCATGCTCCGTCGCCCACGATTGCTCGTCGAAGTCGTCGCTCTCCACATCGACCTCCCATACCCGCCGTCCATCCGCCTGCCGCACAAGGAACCGGTAATAAGTATGAAATTTCCCCATCGGCTCGAAATACTCCACAGCATCCACGCGGTAGGCCCCCACCGGAAACATCTCGATCAGGAAGCCTGTCGCTTGCCGCGCGTCGGGAGCCCCCAGCTTGTGCAGTTGCTCCAGCATCGTCCGCTCCACATCCCGTTGCTCCTTCATCCCCGCCGCCGAGTAGGCCGCCACCAGGGTCGTGTGAATCTTCCAGTTTCCGGGTTCGAGTTGCCGCGCCTTTTCCGCATACTGCACAGCCAGCTGGCCCTGGTAGAGTTCTACCGCAGCTGTTGACGCCAGCAGGTTCGCCGCCGTGTTTCCCGGATCCGACTTCAGAATCTGCTGAAAATCCGTCAGCGCCTGATGCGGCTGATTCCCCTGCAACGCCGCCAGTCCCTGAGCCAGCATCGGGTTCGTCGCGGGCAGGGTCGGCGCCGTAGCCGGCACAGCCGCGCCCGGGCCGGACTGCGCTCCCGTCTGAATCGGATTCTGAGCCCGAGCCGGCCCAATCCCGGCCCAACACATCCAGACGAGTGCGAGAGAATACCCGCAGCCGGTGGTTGACTTCTTCATTCTGCAATCCCCGGATTCACTCTATCGCAATGTGGCGATTCTGAAATCCGAAACGCGCAAGGCGGTCATCAGGTATTCTGAGGCGGGAGCGGTCGCACCGATCCAGCAAGGAGAACGGCCATGGTCTTTCTTGTGATTGGCAGCTTCGTTGTCATTTTCCTGGGCGGAATCATCTGGGCTACCAGCCGCCAACCGGATGAGCACCACTAGCCCTCAAAATCCACTCGAGCATCGGTCGAAAGTGGCATCCCTACCGGCATTTCTTCTTATGGTTTTTCATATCCCCTGACAGCTTTCCAGAGGCCAATGCCTCCAGGTCAAGCCAACGGCAATGAACCGTCGCCACCTCATGCGCGTATATGATAACTAAGTCATAGACATACGGGATAACACGAAAATACCGTATCGGAATTCCCAGTGGCAGCCAAGTTGCTGCCAATAATCGCTACAGTTGATCTATATCCGCGATAATAGCCAGGGACTCTTGACCGGCGGTCACAGTATCCCCGCTGAAATCGACGCAGGAACCACGGCACTTAGCATGCAGCGCACCTTCCAAACCCGCATTGTCGCCGTGCTGCTGGCGCTCTTCACGGGGGCTGCGATTGTGTGCGCCGGCTTCAACCTGGTCCAGGAAAGCCGCTATCAGTCCCCCACCGATGGCGTGTGGTGGGTCGAAGCCCCCGGAGGACTCGAGGCCCAAAGGGTTCCCGCCGACAGCCCCGGCGAGCGTGGCGGAGTCAAGCCAGGGGATCTGCTGCTGTCGGCCAACAACGTGCCCACCCCCCGCGGAGCGGCCTTGGCGCGCGAAATGTGGCGCACCGGCGCGAACCTCACCATTCACTACACCCTCGAGCGTCACGGCATCCGCCTGCCGGATGTGCCCGTGATTCTGGACGTCCAGGATCGGAGCATCCACCAGGGCTTCCGGTTTATCGCGCTGGTCTACCTGGGGATCGGTCTCTATGTGCTGCTGCGGCGCTGGACCGCGCCCCACTCCACCCACTTCTACATTTTCTGCCTTGTTTCTTTCTTTCTGTATTCGTTCTGGAACACGGGCAAGTTAAACGAATTCGACTGGATCGTTTACTGGAGCAAGATCGGCGCTAACGCGCTGCAGCCGGCTCTGTTTCTGCACTTCGCGCTGGTGTTTTCCTCGGCACGGCGCGAGCGCAAGCCATGGCTGATGCCGCTGATCTACCTGCCGGCCGCCTCGCTCATCGCCCTCCAAGTGATGGCCATCGAGGTCTGGTCGGCAACCGAGGTGCTGCGGCATCGCCTTGACCAGGTGGCAACGGGCTACCAGGCACTCTTTTATCTGCTCGCGGCCGCGGTTTTTTACGCCCACTTCCGCGCGACCGAGGCGCCGCTGGAGCGCCAGCAGCTGAAGTGGCTCACGCGCGGCACGCTGCTCGCCGTTGCGCCCTTTACGCTCCTGTCTGCCATCCCCTACATGGCCGACATCGCCATGCCCGATGCCCTTACCAAAATTGCCGGCATCTGCATGGTCTTTCTCCCGCTCACGTTCAGCTGGGCCATCGTCCGCTATCGCATGATGGACGTGGACCTGATCTTCAAGCGTGGCGTCACCTACACCCTGGCCACTGCGGCCGTCGTCGGCGTGTACTTTTCCTTCCTCGCGATCGCCGGAGCCCTGGCCCAGGCACGGCTGCGCAGCTTCGGCATCTGGGGCCTGTTTGCCGCCATTATTGTTGCCGCACTGCTCTTCGAACCCCTCAAACGAACCATCCAGCTGCGCGTGGATCGCCTCTTCGACCGCCAGAGCTACGACTACCGCAACACCCTGATCACCTTTGGCCGCGCCCTCAGCTCCTTCACCAATCTTGACGCATTGCTGCACGCCATCGTCGACCGCCTGCCTCGTACGCTGCTCGTCGATCGCGTCGCCGTCTTCCTGCCGGACTCTGTCGACGGCTCGAACCGGCAGTTCCGCCTCGCCGCCCAGCATGGCCTGCCGGAGACCCTTCGTTCCGCCAACCTCGATCTCGGCTTCCTCGATTTCGATGAACCCAACGCGGGCACCCACCTGTTCCTCGAGAATCCCCAACTCGCGCTCCATCTCACTCCCGACGAACAGCGCACCGCCGCTCTTCTCGACATGAACTACTTCCTGCCCTGTCGCGTCGGTGTCCCAGGCGCTCGCGGATGGCAAGGCCGCGATTTTCAGGATCGCACCATCGCCGTCATTGGCCTCGGCCGCCGCGCCGGTGGCGATTTCCTCTCCAGCGAAGACATGGAGCTGCTCGAATCCCTCGCCGGCTACATTGGCATCGCGCTCCAGAACGCCCGCCTCTACGCCAGCCTTGAAGAGAAAGTCAACGAGTACGAGCGCCTCAAGGAATTCAACGAGAACATCGTCGAATCCATCAACGTCGGCATTCTCGCCATCGATCCCGAGGAATGCATCGAGAGCTGGAACTCCCAGATGGAAGTCATGTTCGCGCTCTCCCGCAAAGAAGTTCTGCGCCAGCCCCTCGAAATGGTCTTCCCCGTCGAGCTGGTCGAGGAGTTCCGCCGCGTCAAGGATCAGCCCGGTGTCCACAACCTCTATAAATTTCGCCTCGAAACCCGCGCCGAAGAGACTCGCATCGCCAACATCGCCATCGCGCCCCTTGTCTCCCGCGATTTCCGCACCGTCGGTCGCATCATCCTCATCGACGACATCACCGACCAGACCGAGATGGAAGGCCAGCTCGCCCAGGCGGAAAAGCTATCCTCCATCGGCCTGCTCGCCGCCGGTGTTGCCCACGAGGTCAATACCCCTCTCGCTGTCATCTCCTCCTACGCGCAGATGCTCGCCCGCCAACTCAAAGGCGACGAGAAACTCGGACCCCTCCTCGACAAAATCACCCAGCAGACCTTCCGCGCCTCCGAAATCGTCAACGGCCTGCTCAACTTCTCGCGCACTGGAGCAGCCGAATACCGCGAGACCGACGTCAACTCGATCATCCGCGAGACGCTCACGTTGCTCGAACATCAGTTCAGGATCGCGCAGATCGGCGTCGAAACGAGTCTCATGCCCGGCCTCCCCGCCATCATGGGCAATGCGGGCAAGCTGCAGCAGGTCTTCCTCAACCTGTTTCTCAACGCCAAAGACGCCATGACCGGAGCGGCTGCGCATGCCGGCGAACCGCGCACTCTGCGCATTGCCACCGAAGTCAACGGCCACGTAAGCATCTCCATCGCCGACTCCGGATCGGGCATCGCCCCCGAGCATCTGCGCCGCATCTACGACCCCTTCTTCACCACCAAAACCGCGCGCCGCGACGGCCAGCCCCGCGGAACCGGCCTCGGCCTCGCCGTCACCTACGGCATCATTCAGGAGCACTCCGGCAAGATTCACGTGGAAAGCCAGGTAGGCCTGGGCACGACCTTTTATCTCGAGTTTCCGTTGCTGAGGAAACCCGCCCATGTCTGAAGGTACTCTCGCGGTTCCCGCCAATTCGCAAATCGCTGGCTCGGAATCCGCCCCGCGTATCCTCATCATCGACGAAGAGGCCGCCATCCGCGAATCGCTCGAGACGCTGCTGTCGATGGAAGGCTACACAGTAGAGAGCGCGGAGAACGGCGAGTTGGGCCTCGAGCGCATTGCCGAACAGACCTTCGATCTGGTACTCCTCGACCTCGCCCTGCCCGGCCGCAACGGAATCGAAATTCTCGCCACTGTTCGCGATCGCGAAAACCTTCTTCCGGTCATCATGATCACAGCCTTTGGCACTGTCAATAACGTCGTCGATGCCATCCGCGGCGGCGCTCAGAACTTCGTCCAAAAGCCCTGGGACAACGAAAAGCTCCTCGCCGATATCCGCGCCGCCATCGCCCGCTACCGCGCTGAAGAAGAAAACGTCCAGCTCAAGCGCGCCTTCCGCCAGCGTTACAACTTCCCCAACATCGTGGGCAAAAGCGACGTTATGCTGCGCATCTTCGATCTTGTCGCGCAGGTCGCACCCACCCGCTCCACGGTGCTCATCCAGGGCGAGAGCGGCACCGGCAAAGAGCTCATCGCCAAGGCCCTCCACACCAATTCCACGCGCAAAGACAAGCCCTTCGTCCCAGTCAATACCGGGGCGATGCCCACCGATCTCCTCGAATCCACCCTCTTCGGCCACGTCAAAGGCGCATTCACCTCTGCCATCGCCGCAAAGAAGGGCCTCTTTGAAGTCGCCAACGGTGGCACGCTCTTCCTCGACGAGATCGCCACCATGGGCATGGACACGCAGGCGAAAATCCTGCGCGTCCTGCAGGACCGCCGCTTCATGCACCTCGGCGGCGTTCAGGAAATCCAGGTCGACGTCCGCATCATTGCCGCCACCAACGTCGATCTGCGCCAGGCCGTCCGCGAAGGCAAATTTCGCGAAGACCTCTTCTATCGCCTCAATGTTATCGCCATCGAGCTGCCTCCGCTCCGCAGCCGCCGCGAAGACATCCCCGCCCTCGCCCAGCATTTCCTCAAGTACTACTCCGAGGAAAACAACCTCTCCCCCCGATCCCTCACCCCTGAGGCCATGCGCGCGCTCGTCGACTACGACTGGCCCGGCAACGTCCGCGAACTCGAAAACGTCATCGAGCGCGGCGTCGTCCTCTCCTCCGGCGGCTCCATCGGAGCCGATCTGCTCCCCGGCCACCTGACCGGCTCCAGCTACTCCTCAAGCCTCCTCGAGCACAGCCCCGACGCCTCGCTCTTCGACATAATGGAAGACATCGAGCGCCGCATCATCGTGGACAAGCTCGAACGCTGCAACGGCAACCAGACCGAAGCTGCCGAGCAATTCCGCATCCCACTCTCGACGCTGAATCAGAAAATCAAGCGGCTCAACATAGAAATCCGCAAGCGAGCCCGCGACTAACTTCTGGATTGCCTGGGTGCGTCGCAGCTCGCCACCTTCCTGCACCTCAAACGCGGCGTATGACTCTGCATCCCGTTAGGCACCGCCCCGCACTGATTCCTGTTAGGCGCCGCCCAGCGGCGCGACGGTAGAAGCCCCGGGCCTTCAGGCCGGGGAAATCAGGCGCGACGAAATGCCTTTAGGCGCGGCGGCTGCGCGGACCAACTGCAAAGCATGCTTGCATAATATGCCTGCATTGCCTACCATTAGTGCATGCAGTACACGATTCGCAATGTGCCGAAATCGCTGGACGCCGAACTCCGTCGGCGCGCACAAGAACAGCGGAAGAGTCTGAACGAAGTGGCGATTGAAGCTTTGGCCCATGGCGCCGGTATCAGCCACGAGCGCATGCCAAAGCGAGATCTCAGTGACATCGTTGGCACGTGGCACCACGACCCGGCATTCGACGAGGCCATTGCAGATCAGGACAAGGTGGATGAGGAAATGTGGCGGTGAGGCTGGCTCTCGACACGAATCGCTACACTGACCTTGTCCAGGGCGATGCGCAGGTAGCAGAGACTGTCGCATCGGCCGATGAAGTCTGGCTGCCATTTATCGTGGTGGCCGAACTGCGCGCTGGGTTTTCCCTTGGCAGCAAAGGTGCGCAAAACGAAGCGGCCCTTCGACGGTTTCTCTTCAAACCGAGTGTCGAAGTTCTCTACGCCGACGAGCAGACGACGCATCACTATGCGAACATCTTCCGGCAACTCCGCAAGCAGGGAACACCGATTCCGCCCAATGACATGTGGATCGCAGCCCTGGTGCTCCAGCATTCGCTAACGCTCTGCGCCCGCGACGCTCACTTCGACGCACTCCCCCAGCTGCCGCGCGCATAAGAGGAAAGCCTATTCGATCAAGAAAACCGCATACACCGTCGCCGATTCCTCCACCTGCTGCGGGCGAATAGCAAGCGGGGGCGGCGGGGGAGGAGGGGGGCTCGAGGCGACAGACGCCATTTCTGTGTTTAGCGTGGCGCCATTCAATCTCGACATCGGCGTCTGGTTACTGGCATAAATGAGCACCCCCAGATGCGCATTCAACCCAGTTGCCATCTGCGCAGCCACCGCCCGAGCATGAACCAGAGCCTTTTCCGCCGCTTGCGCCTGCAAACCGTTCCCGTCCTTCAGATCCCATTCGATGTTGCCGCTCTGGTTCGCGCCCGCCTCGACCGCCACTTGGAGCACCTTCGCCGCGTCGCCAGCGGCGCAGGTCAAAGTCCAGCTCTGCGACAACGTGAACTGTTTCTGAGCACGCTCTTCTGGCTTCACCGGGGCGCCAGGCGTGTAATCCGTGTAGTCCAGCTTCTGATCCTCGCTCTCAATCGCCTTATCCGGCACCCCCGCCTGCTTCAGCGCGTCCAGAATCGCATTCGACAGGTGTGATCCCTGCTTTTACGCCGTCGCCGCATCCGGGGCGTACACACGAAAACCCACGGTCACACCCACGACCTCCGCCTCGGCAGAGGCCTTGTCGCTCGCGGTCACCGCAATCGTCCGGTTATTCTTGTCAACCTGAATCGTCTGCGCGCTCGCTGCCGTCGCCCAAACCAAAGCCGCTGCCACCATCCACAACGGAGCATTCCTCATCGCCCAAGCCCTCCGCCCGGATTGTAGCGCTGCTCTCCGCTCGCCACGCACCCCAAGTGCCTGGACCGGGCGCCTGTGCTCGGTGCCCGTTCGCTGTACCCTGTACCCTGTACCCTGTACCCTGTAACCTGTACCCACATGGCTCTTGCGACCATCGATGCTGCAGCCAAGCGAGGCGTCCTTGCCGTTCAGGAATACGCCCTCCTCTCTGCCCGCGCCCTCAGCAACGTCTTCCGCCGCCCCTTCTACGCCTCCGATGTCTTCATGCAGGCCGACATCATCGGCGTCGGATCGCTGCCCATCGTCATCCTCACCGGCTTTTTCCTCGGCGGCGTGCTCGCGCTGCAATCCGCCTCCACTCTCACACAGTTTGGCGCCGAAGCCTTTACAGGCCAGCTCGTCAGCTTTTCGATGATCAAGGAAATCGGCCCTGTGGTCACCGCGCTGATGGTCTCCGGCCGCAACGCCTCCGGCATGGCCAGCGAACTAGGCTCCATGATCGTCACCGAACAAATTGACGCCATGCGCGCCCTCGGAACCGACCCCCTCAAGAAGCTCGTGATGCCACGCATCGTCTCTACCGTCGTCATGCTCTTCTTCCTCGTCATCCTGTCCGACGCGGTCGGCATCCTCGGCGGCGGCTTCGTCTCCGTCTCCATGCTCGGCCAGAATGGCACCCAGTACTTCAACACCTCCTATCAATCGCTCGAATTTCCCGACGTCCTCCAGGGCCTCGTCAAACCGATCTTCTTCGGCTTCATCATCGCCACCATCGGCTGCTTCTACGGCATGAAGACCCGCGGCGGAACCCAGGGCGTCGGTCGCTCCACCACCCAGGCCGTGGTCTGGTCCTCCATCCTCATCATCACCACCGACTTCATGATCAGCCGAACCCTCATCGGCATCTTCGGACGGTAAAACATTGAGCAGAAGTGTGGGCATCGACGGACGAGGCGCGAATGGAGCCTCACCTCCGCCGACTCCCCGCGTTTCCGCTGAGCCCATCGTGATTTTCGACGATGTCTCCATCGCCTTTGAGCAAAAGCCGGTCCTTGAAAACATCTCCTTCCAGGTCCGCTCCGGCGAGATGCGCATCCTCCTCGGTCCCGCCGGCGTAGGCAAGAGCGTCCTCCTCAAGCTGACCAACGGCCTGCTCCGCCCCGACTCCGGCCGCATCTTCGTCTTCGGCAAAGAAATCAGCGCCATGCGCGAGAAGGATCTCTTCGAGCTCCGCGGCGATATCGGCACCGTCTTCCAGGAAGGCGCCCTCTTCGACTCCCTTACCGTGCGCGATAACGTCGGCTACCGGCTCACCGAAGAGCACCTTTCCGAAGAGGAGATAACCGCGCGCGCCACTGAGGCCCTGCGCTTCGTCGAGCTCGATCAGACCCTCGACAAATTCCCGTCCGAGCTATCCGGAGGCATGCGCCGCCGGGTCGCCATCGCCCGCGCCATCGTCACTAATCCCAAGCTGATCCTCTACGATTCGCCCACCGGCGGGCTCGACCCCATCACCTCAACCACGATCATTGAACTCGTTATGAAGCAGCGCGACGTCTCCCACACCAGCTCCATCGTAGTCACACATCGCCTGCAGGATGCCTTTGTCCTTGCCATGCATCACTTCGATCGAGCGCAAAACAAAATGGTCCCGCTCCCGCCCCATCAGACCGACCCCAATACCAGCTTCCTCATGCTCCATCAGGGACGCCTCGTCTTCGACGGCACTACCGCCGAGCTCATCCACTCCAGCGATCCATTTATTAAGGAATACATCAGCTGAAAAGGCAGAGTTTAGGGATTAGAGTTCGGGGATTAGGCACGGCCTTTTGATCCCACCTCTAAATGAAATCGGGCATGCCCGCATTGGCGCCCATGCCGCTTTTAATCCCTAAACTCTAAACTCTGTCTTCCTGCCTTTACACCGCATCGTGATCGTAAAACCTAAAGAACAAGCTCGGCTTAGCCACCGGCTCCGCCTTCGCTGCCAGCGCCGCCATCTGCGTATCGTTATAAGGAGTAAATTCCCGAGCGATCTGTACGTTCTCCTCAAGCTGCGCTATCGAGTCGCACCCGACTATGACCGTGCTTACCGGACGCGAGAGAGTGTACCCGATAGCTTCCTTCATCGTCAGCGTCCCCGGCGTGGGAGCCGGAACCATCCCCTCCCACATGTGTTTCTGTTTTTCCAGCGGCTGCGGCGTCCAGCTTGAGAGCAACCGCCCGCGCCCAGGAATCTTCATCCCGATAATCCCCATCTGCTTCTCGACAGCCAGCGGCAGCAGTTGTTCCTGGAAGGTAAAGTGATGCGGATCGGCCGCGTTCAGCGCCATCAAAATGCAGTCGAAATCGTGCCGACGAATCGCCTCCACCAGTGCATCCGGCCGGTAATGCCCGGTGATCCCCAGATACCGCACCACCTTCTGCTGCTGCATCTCGACGAGCGCTTCCATCGCGCCACCCGGCGCAAAAATCGCGTTGATGTCCTTCATCGTCCCGATATCGTGCAGCTGCCACAGATCCACGTGATCGGTGTGCAATAGCTCCAGCGACTTGTCGATCATCCGCATCGAGCCTTCGCGGGTCCGCTCTTTCGTTTTCGTCGCGAGGAATGCCTCGTTGCGGCGCGTCTTCATTACTTCGCCCACGTATTGTTCGCTCCACCGCATCGGGCCGCCGTAGATTGACGAAGTGTCGATGTAATTCACGCCCAGATCGAGCGCCCGATTGATGATCGGCACTGCGACATCGGCGTTATTGGGCTTCTCCAGCGCGGCCTGGCCGCCCAGCGAGAAGACTCCAACCTTGTAACCGGTTTTTCCCAGGTTGCGCGTCGGCATCGCGTCCTGCGTTCGGGGATTGTTCGGCAGCTTTCCCGGGAGTTTGTCCGGTATCGCAGGCACAGTCTCGGCGCCCGCCCCTTGTGGCAGGACGGTCCCCGTCAGCACAGCGGCTGCAGCTGCTGCCGTTGTTCCCTTCAAAAATGCGCGGCGATCCTGGCGATTGGCCATGCGAGCCTCCTCAGAAGGAACCAACCCATCCTTGTATCACACCCGATGTCTCGCCATCTCTGACAGCGTGGAGCACCATCCAGCAGCCCGAGGCTTCTGGACTTGGGGAGGTCCTCACTGCTCGGGAAGAAGAATCTCTGCGAGATGGCAAGATGACCAGCCTTGGCCTTTCGTCCGTCGCGCTGCGTGATAGGCTGGGCGCTGATCCCGCATGAGCGCGAGCCCCCTGACAATCGAGAAGAAGAACTCGCCGCGGCAGGTATTACTGGCATCGTTGATCGGCACCACCATTGAGTTCTTCGACTTCTACATTTATGCCACCGCAGCGGTGCTCGTCTTTCCGGCCCTCTTTTTTCCGGAGTCTGACCCGGTATCGGCGCGCCTGGCATCGCTGGCCACGTTTGGGATCGCCTTTCTCGCTCGACCTCTGGGATCAGCTCTCTTCGGACACTTCGGCGACCGCATCGGGCGAAAGACCACGCTCGTCATCGCTCTCGTGACCATGGGAGTCGCGACGGTCGCCATCGGCGTGCTCCCGACCTACGCGCAGATCGGAATCTGGGCGCCGCTGCTGCTCTCGCTGTGCCGGTTCGGACAAGGGCTTGGCCTCGGTGGCGAGTGGGGCGGCGCGCTCCTGCTGGCGGTCGAAAACGCGACCGCGAAGACCCGCGCCTGGTACGGGATGTTTCCCCAGCTGGGGGCGCCGCTGGGGCTGTTCACGTCAGGGGCGGCATTTCTGCTGCTCTCGCACTGGACGACCGAGGCGGAGTTTGTGCACTGGGCGTGGCGGCTGCCGTTCCTGGCGAGCGCGGTGCTCGTGGGCGTGGGGCTTTGGGTGCGGCTCACGCTGACTGAAACACCTGTCTTTGCCGAGGCGCGTGCGCGCGGGGAGCAGGAGCGCGTCCCACTGGCGGCAGTGGTCGGGCGCTACAGGAAGACGCTGGTGGCGGGCGTGCTGTCGAGCCTCGCGACCTTCACGATCGTGTATCTGATTACGACCTTCGCGCTGCTCTGGGGAACGACGGTCCTCGGGTATTCGCGGCAGCAATTTTTGCTGATGGAGCTGGGAGGAAATTTGTTTTTCGCGCTCGGGGTTCCGCTCTCGGCGAAGCTGGCGGCTCTGGGACGGAAATTTGTCATGGTGACGGTTACGATTGCCCTTGGATTGTTTGGAGCCGTCCTGGCCTCGCTGTTCGGAGCCGGGCCATGGGGCGTGATGGGCATGCTGGTGCTCGGCCACGGGCTGATGGGCGTGACCTACGGTACGCTGGGGACCCTGCTGAGCGAGTTGTTTCCGACGCGTGTACGGTACACGGGAAGCTCCCTGGCGTTCAACTTGGCCGGCATTCTCGGCGCGTCCATGGCGCCGTACGTGGCCACCTGGCTGGGGCACCGGTACGGGCTTTGGAGTGTCGGGGCGTATCTGGCCGGAGCGGCGCTGCTGACGCTCGTGGGGCTGGGGATGGTCGCGGAGACGCGGGACCTGGATTTCGCCGGTTGATTCGGTGAGGTTGAACGCGTGGCGCGTTGAGGATTCACGACGACGCGACCAACTCCTCATGATGACTGGCCGCCGCCTCGTCCGCCGGTCGAAGCTGGCGCTCTTCGATCAAACGAACCAGCGTGTAGAGCATCGCGGTGTTGGGAACCGGGATCGCTTGGTAGCCGGCGGCGCGCACGACCGCCCCATTAATAGAGTCAATCTCAGTGCGCCGGTGGGCGAGAACGTCCTGCAGCATGGAGGGCTGATGGCCCGCATGAGTCTTGAAGGACTGGAGGACCATAGCCTGGGTGCGGTCGAGATTGGCAGGGATCCCGGCGGCGTGGGCGACCGCTATGACTTCGGCAATGACGGCGAGCGCGGTGGTTGGGCCGGAGGGAACAAGCTCGATCTGTTCGACCGTGCAACCGGTGACGGCGCAGAGGGCATTGAATGCGGCGTTGAAAGCCACTTTTTCCCAGATGGCGGCCCAGACGTTAGGATCCGCTGAGCAGGGGAGGCCAGCGGCGGTAAGGAGGTCCACAACCGTCGCCAGCATGCAGTGATCGCTTATGGGGGCGGCGGTAGGATCGGCAGCGGACATGCGCACGTGGCCGCCTCCATGGGACCTGACGATCCCAGGACCGATATAGTCGGCGGGGATGGTGGTGACGCCAACGAGGATGCGTTCGCGCGAAACGAAGGCGGAGATGGCTTCAACGTTGCCGAGTCCGTTCTGCAGGGTGAGAACCCAGGTGTCAGGGCCCAGAAGATGACGGGCGGAAGTGAGCGCGGGGCCGATCTGATAAGTCTTGGTGAAGATCATCAGAAGGTCGGGGATCTGAGTCGCTTCCTCCGGCCGGCAGGCCGCGAGCTGAGTGATGCGCCGAGAGAAGGCGTCGGTTTCAAGGCGCAGGCCGTCGCGGCGGATGGCGTCGAGGTGCTGCTGGTTGACGTCAAGGAGAGTGACGGAGGCACCCGCTTCTGCGAGCAGCCCGCCAAAGAGCGAACCCATAGCTCCGGCGCCGAGGATGGTGATATTCATGGCGAGGTTCTTCCCGATATCACGGTACCTGGCCGCGAAGGGGTAAGGATGTGAACCTCGTCACAGCCGTTTGTGAGGTAGGCCGATCCGGGCGGCTCTGTTCCGTTTCGGGTCGCCCTGTTTGGGCGCCGCCCCGTTTTCAGCCGAGGAATTTCTTGAGCGGCTCCCAATAGTGTTCGTGCCAGCCTGCGCTCAGGTGGTCATGCTCGCCGGCGGGGAACGCCGCGTGGTCAAGGACGACCGTGGTGCCGCTCGCGGCCGGTTTGAATTGAAACCGGACCAGCGAGTAGACGCCGGGATCCCAGTGGGTGGGACGCCATGCCTGCACGATGCGCTGGCCGGAGACGATCTCAATCGTGCGTCCGACGATCATTGCCTGAAACATGGAGAAGGCGCCGCCCTCGCGCGGATCGATGGTGGCGGGCAGGCCACTGAACGCTGCAAATTGCTTCGAGTCGAGGAGTGCGGCTTCAATGCGCGCGGAGTTCGCGGGCAGATCGATCTCCTGATGCAGCGCGGTCCGCGGGTCGCCCGGAGTTGCGGGCGGAAGCTGCTGCATACTTTGCTGCGGTGTCTCGCCGCGAAGAGCAGAGGTCACGGCAAGGCCGCCGAGCGCGACCGCGAGGCTGCCGGCAAAGTGGCGGCGGGTGGGGGCGGGTGGTGGTTGGCGCATCTGGAATCTCCTCCCTGGGAGTCAAGGAATGGAAACATGCGAACGAAATATGTTCAAGGTCATATTTTGATGGACCAGCGTAAAAGCGCGACGCATACTCGCGAGACAGGCGAGGAGGAAGAGCATGGCTTATCCCGAGGGGCATCGCAGTCAGGTCAAAGCGAAGATCGTCAACAGCGCACGGAGGCTGTTCAACCGGCACGGATTCGACAACGTGTCCGTGGACCAGATCATGGCGGGCGCGGGGTTAACGCGAGGCGGATTTTACAGCTATTTCGGGAGCAAGAGCGAGCTGTATACGGAAGTGCTTGGTTGCTTCTTCACCGATCCGGAGTGGAAGAACTGCTGGGAGGGTGTGAGGGTGGACCTGGCGGCGAAGGATGCGGGGCCACAGGTGGTGCGAGCCTACTTATCGGAGCAGCACTTTGAGGACGTCGAAAATTCATGCCCCATGGTGGCGCTGCCCGGCGATGTAACACGCGGGAGCGAGCGGGCAAAAAAGGCATTCGAGACGGTATTTCTGGCGATGGTGAGCGTGCTGGAGAAGAGTGTCAAGGGGGGCCGGGGAAGAAAGTCAAAGGCAGAGGCGATTGCCGCAATGTGCGTGGGTGGGATGGTCGTGGCTCGGGCACTGGCGCGACGCGAGGTTGCCGATCAGCTGCGGAAGGGATGCATGGCGGTGGCCCTGGAACTCGGAGGGTGGGGACGCACGCGCTCGGGATGAAAGGCCAATCCGGACAGCGGCGGAAAGCCTGAACATCCCCGGAGATGTTTCAAGGCACCTCTCCACCGTGGCTCTCTTCTCTGAAGTAGACCTTCCCGCTTCTTGAAACTGACGCAATAAATGGCCCGTTGTGCTTATTGCAAAGATTTCGCATCTGTCGATTGGCCTTCACGAGCAGATCGCCAGGATCGCCAATCCTGCTCGATGTGAAGACAAATTCGCGGACTTTGAATTGGCCTATGACTTTCCTTTCCAGGAATCTCGTGCGCTGCTTCTTGTCAAAGGTCACGAGAATCCAGTTCTTGCCGCCGACTTTCCTGAGTAGCTCAGTATCTTTCGTTGAGCCGCTGAAGAAATCTCGATGCCGCTTGTACCTGATTCCGGCGCGATCCAGCTTTTCGACTAACTCGTCGTAGTCGAGGTTGTGGTCCAGATAGAGGGTGAAGCCTTTTAGGCGGCGGCTTTCGCCTCTTCGAGCGAGATCGCCTCTTCGATTTCGACTTCGGATCGACCATAGTCTCGTGCCAGTTTGGAGATCGAGGCCCCTCCGTTCTTTCTGCTCATCAGGAAAGCAGTAGAGATTCTGGAATTGACCAACACCGGCATCCCAAAGGCAATCCGCGGATCGATTACAACCACACGCGGCGCCTGGTCAGGGTTCTGCTGGTGTAGCCTGCTGGTGAATGGGAACAGCCTTTCGGCGATCCCCTGCGCATTCCGCTCCACCCGCCGTAGAAATGGATCGAGAATTGCCTTGAAGGCGTGTTGACCGCTTGCCGTGAGGTTAATCAGTTCGTTCCCTTCTCCTTCGAGGTATATCTTTCGTCCCCTGGTGGCCAGCTGGTAATCCGCGAGTGGGTACTTGGAGCGCTTTTCGATCCGCAACTCTTCAACTGAACGCCGTATCCGAGGAAGTCCAATGTCGTGGATTTCTCTGAGGCTTTCCAGAACGTACAGCTCAACGAGATTCTTGAAGGACAACAGCAGCGGGCGGCCGCTATAGATCGTTGTGAGGGGCGCAGCTCCCGCTTCGCCAATTGTCCAATACCTGATTGTGCTCGCGGGCACGAGCAAATAGCTGGCGGCCTCTTCGACCGTATAATTGGGGATCTCCAGCGGGTTGAATTTCGCCTTGGACATCGTCGCAAAAGTGTACCGGAATCCGCCTTCGGGGGCGATGGCGGAGTTTTTTGTGCTGGTTTGCATTTCGATCCCCTTAGGGCACACCCAATTCGCTTACTGGATCGGAAGTTGAAAGTCCTCGCCGGGATCCTCGGCGGGTTGCGACGCGAACTCCCGTTCGAGGCGATCGTTTACGCCGGCCTGTGCGAATTCGGCGGCTACTCGAATCCCGTTCATGATGGCGCGGTCGTTCGACGACCCATGCCCGATGATGCACACCCCGCGCACCCCAAGCAGCGGAGCACCGCCGTATTCCGAAGGATCGAGCCGGCGCCGAAAGGCGTTAAAGGCTCGCCGCGAGAGCAGTGCGCCAACCTGCGCAGTGACGGTCTGCGTGAGCGAGACTTTCAGCATCTCGCGCACCAGGCGGCTGAGCCCCTCGGATGTCTTCAGAGCCACGTTGCCGACGAATCCGTCGCAGACAATTACGTCACAATTACCGTTGTAAATATCGCGGCCCTCGACATTGCCGATGAAATTCACCGGCAGCTTGCGCACCAGTACCGATGCCTCGCGAGTAAGTTCGTTGCCCTTGCCTTCTTCTTCTCCCACGGAAAGGATGCCGACGCGGGGACGCGGAATGCGGAGAACGGAGCGTGCATAAAGCTCGCCCATCACGGCAAACTGTTCGAGGTTTTGCGGCTTACAGTCGACATTCGCGCCCACGTCGAGGAGTACGCACGGCGATCCGGAAAGCGTGGGCACGACGATGGCAAGCGCAGGGCGATCGACGCCAGGCAGCGCTCCCAGAGCCATTTTCGCGGTGGCCATTCCTGCTCCGGTGTTGCCGGCGGTGAAGAAGCCGGCGGCGCGCTTCTCCTTCACCATCTTGAGGCCGATGCGCATGGAGCTGTTGCGTTTGGTGCGGACCGCCTGGGCAGCCTTTTCGTCCATGCCGATGAATTCTTCGGCGTGCACGATCGAGATGGGCAGGCGAGAGAACCCAAGTGCATTCGCAAGCCGCGGCCGCAACAGCGGCTCAGGCCCGACGAGGTGAACGCGAACGGGAAGGTTACGACAGGCCAGGATCGCGCCTCGAATCTCCGGCTCAGGAGCTTTGTCCGAGCCCATGGCGTCGAGTGCGATGTCGGTCAGCATCGTGTCGTGCTAGCTGGCTTCCTTGACTTCCAGAACTTCGCGCCCCTTATAAGTGCCGCACTTGGGGCAAACGTGATGCGGCAGCTTGCGCTCGTGACAGTTAGGACATTCGGAGAGACCGCTCGGCGTCAGAAAGTCGTGCGCGCGGCGCTTGGAGGTGCGGGCCTTTGAATGGCGCCGCTTTGGATTCGGCATTGCTGATTTCCTTTCGCTCCCGGGCGAGGCTGAGGCAGCGCAGAATCCCGGGCAAAGTACCGCTAAAAATACTTCAATGTTCGACCTTACCGGCCTGTTTCTCTTCTGGCTCGTTCGTCTCCCGGCCCAGGTCGCGCAACCCTGAAAGAGCCGTCCATCGCGCGTCGACCCCTTGGGTCTCGCAAATGCACGGTTCGGCGTTCAGATTGCGCCCGCAGCGTGGGCAGAGCCCTTTGCAGTCCTCGCGGCAAAGCGTTCTCACCGGGAGGCTTAGAAGCACCTGCTCGCGCAGAACGTCTTCCAGCGCCAAGCCGCCTTCCTGATAATAACCGATTTCCGTTTCCGGCGGTACGAGGGCCCGCTCCGTGGGACCCGCATCGATACCAAGGGGGCGAAACAGCAGGTCGAAGTCCCCCGCAAGCGAGTGCCGAACAGGCTCAAGACAACGGGCGCACGGAGCTTCAAAATCCCCCGACCAGTGTGCCCTCGTGCGAATGTCGGGGACGATCTCTTTCGGACCGCGATGTTCTTTGAGAAGCTCGGCCACACCCGCGACCGCGAGTGGAGAAATTTGTGTGGTTTCTTCCCCATAGTCGATCGCTCCAGGAGCAAAGGCAAGGTCGAAGTTGACCGGCTCGCGTTCAAGATCGAGCAGGGTGATCAGCATGGCGGGGTCCTTCTGCGTGGGTAGGGGATGGTTTGAGGTTACGGGTGGGTGGACCTTAGGTCAAGGAGCATGATCCGTTCGAGAACTTCTGCGTAGATACCGAGCGAAATTAGTGCTGGATGCTTACCCACTCCGGGCCCTGGACGCACTGCACCTTGCATGCTGTGTAGTCATGCGCGACACACTCCAAATATCCGACATTTGTTTTGTCAGTGCCGACGACGCTCTGCTGAAGGCCGCTCACTCTGAGCAGTTCACTCTGCTGAATCCCTTATTGATGTGATTCAACGACCGGCAGCCCGCTAACGCTGGCGCTCAAGAGCAAGCGCAGCATATCCCGTCGCCGCATCCGTCATAAACAGCGCAGGGTCGCTCGCCGGATCCCGCTGCTTGTTGAGAGACGCCGCGCTCCACGCTCCATCCGTCTGCTGATGCTGCGCCAGCCAGGCAAGAGCCCGGCTCAGCATAGCGTCGCGCCGCCGCGTGCCCTGCGCCTCAAGCGCCAGCGCCACCAGCCCCGTGGCGTAACCATCGCTCGTGACCGGTTGCGCCGAGTGGTCTATGCGGTCGCGCGCGTCAAGAGAAGCCGTACGAAATCCCCCGTCAGCCTGTTGCTGCGCCCGCAGCGCGGCCATCACCGCCTCGCGCTCAGCATGAGTCAGAAGCTCCGGCTCCTTCCCGGCGTGCGACCGGGCAGACGCCCACAGCACGTACACCTGATTGATCAGTGGTTGTGCGGCGTAGTTGCGCCGCAGATAGTCGCGCAGCTGGTCGAGGTGAGCGCGTGTACCAGGCTCGCGCGCAAAACCGCCAGGCAGATTCACGGCCTCGAACATCAGCAGCGCCGCCCCCTGGTACCCCGACTCCGACGATTCCCACGGCCCCAGCTTGAAATCCTGCCACTTCCATGCCCCCGCCAGGGGCCCCGTCGTTTGCTGCAGAGCCCACGCGTTTGCAAACGCCTTGCGTGTGATCGGGCGCACCTCGCCCTGTGCCGCGTGACTCGTCGCATCGTAACTGGCCAGAACCACCGCGTTCAGCACTGCTTCCGTCGCGTGCGATTCAGCAGTCTTGCCCGGCCCCGACTTTTCGTCCGAGTAGAACGGGACCATCTCCGACCAGCCAGCCACGCGCTTTTCAACGCTCGCCAGCATCGTCTGTTCGGGCGCGCTCATCGCGGAATCGCCAAGGTCGCGCTGCAACTCAGGCCGAACCATGGCATAAGGCACAACCGTATGGCAGGAGACGCATACGGTGCCATGATCCTTCTGCGCGCGAGGCCAGCCCTGCCACCAAACCTCGCGATCGTCCAGATAGCGAGCGGCGCCCTGTTTGTTCCAACCGGCGGAGGCTGTTGCAGACGCCCTGTCAGAGGCGGCGCCCCCAGAGCTTGCCTTGGCTGCTCCACGAACCGTAGCTTCGCGCATAAAGGGCAGAGACGCAAGCAGGCCACAAACGAGAAGAATGGTAAGGAGGAGAACAACGGCGAGTCGTTGGCTCATGCAGCGGCTCCAGTGCAGCGCGAATATGGCTGGCTATCTTTGTGCTTTGTGCTCGCGATGGCGAGCGTACATTACCTGCGTTGCCATTTTCACAGAAGGCGGGACTGGCTCATTTTACCGTACGCGCTGCCACATTGCCCGAGATGAGATCTCAGGCCATCCAGGCCCGGAGTGCCTGCCCCAACTGCTCGATGTGGAGCGGCGTCGCTTCCCGTGAGAGCACGAATTCAGGGGGAGCGATCAGGCGGGCCTGGCCGATGTTCTCAGCTATGCAAACGCACACGGCAGAGTTGCGGTACTCCTCGAACCGGCTTGCCGCCAGCCATATGTAGAACGCCAGCATCTGCGCGTCCGCAGCACTCCCTTCGAGATCGTCGACTGGCGGAAGAGGGTTGACCTCTTCTGGGTTCTCAAACACGGCCACCCCCGTAAACGGCTTGGGCTTGCTGCGAACACCGAAGCGCGCGGCGACAAAGCAGGGCCGGGCACGACGGAACGCCTCCGACGCGGCCCATTCGACAAACGAGTTGCCGAAGATCACCGCGCCGTTACCGCTGAGAAAGAGGGATCGCACAAACTCCCGAATTACGGACGCGGAGGAAGAGGACATCTCCGGCGGGCACCAGGGGCCGACGTCAACTTTGCGAAGACGGTCAAAGACCGCGTCGGCGTCGGCAAGGTCCTTTCGCATTGTGTTCATCTCGTGAGAGAAGTTTTTGCGATATAAATCCAGCCGCGCGTAGCTCAGGAGAGTGGCATTTGGTAAGGGGGCGCCGACAACTGACTGTTCGAGGACCGTATTCAGCAGACTTCCTCCGGCTTCGATGGACCATGTGTCCGAAGGCGTCGCTCCCGGCCGGCCAGCCGCCAGGTCGAGAAGCCCCTGGGTGGCCTTGCCATCCGGGCCTCGACTGCCCGCAATAAGAAAGTCAAAAAAGCTGGAAGCGCCGCTTTCCAGTCCGGGATCGAGCTGCAAGGGCCGGCCGATTTCTCCCCATGGCCGCCAAACATGTTCCGCATCGACGGGTAGAGGACGGGGCAGATCGATAAGGATAAGGCGGTGCACAGGCTTCGCCCTCGTCACGTCTGTCTGCATTGCATACCGATCAACTTCATCGAATACGGACTGGACGGCGCGCCTCCAGTCCTCGAAGTAAGGAGAGCGGGCTAACTGGGAGGAATTCAGGATGGTCTGCTCGCTGGTGGAGAACTGCCAGTTGCGCACGCCCATCCTGTTTTCGAGTTGCACAACCTCGCGGAACAGCGCATCGGAGTTAGGCGGGGTTAATTCCGCCACGTACAGGAGGAGGCGCTCGACAGAGCGCCTCTCGTTGGGGAAGAGATATTCCCATTGTGCTATTTGCTGGTTTACAAATGGCAAGAAAGTGAGCGGCAAATGAGCGAGGACCCCCTGATCCACCGCTTTCTTCAGCTTGCCGTCCATGCCTTTCTGGGTCTGCATTATGCCCTTCAACAGTGGTTGTCACGCCGCAAGTGGGCGGCAAAGTTAGCGAAACACTTAACTCCGAAATTCTCTGAGCATACTGCCTTGCGCATCGAGACCGGGACAGCCGAGCAGGCCGGCAAGCGTGGGACAAAGATCGACATGATATATGGGCCTCTCTACAATCTGAGGCTTATCGATGGCCGGTCCGAGAGCCATCATCCACGTGTCGCGAGTGGAATCGTGGTTGGCGCGATGGTTAAAAAAGCCATTGGTGGTCGACCCGTCGGGATCTCGTCCAAACTCGGGCAGCACAATCATCGTCGTCTTTCCGCAATAGGAGGGGTTGGCTTGTATCTCCTGCCAGAGTTGCCATGTGAGGCGGTCCGCCGACCAGATGCCGGAGAGATGCATCGCGTAGGAACCGAAGTGGGCTGCTTCCACATCGGAAAGCACAACCACCAGCAGTCGCGGCCCGAACCTGCGCATGACTTCCCGACTTACGAAGAACGTTAGCTCGTCGCCGGAGGTGGGCCCGCCAGCATGAACAAAGCCGGAAATAGCCGTCGCAACCAGGGTGCGCACATCGGGATCGAGCTGCTCGGAGGCGTCAAATACATTCCATCCCAGGCCTTCATAGTTACTACCCTGTACGGCATTCTCAAGTTCCGCTTCTACTTTTTCTTGGTCCGCCAGGTTGGCGGTTCGTCCGGCGCGCAAAGCTTCAACGACGGCAGTCAGCATTAGTTGCTTGGGAAATACTACGTTCGCTCCGAACGCCGGGCCGTAGCTGGGGTCGGAACTCGCTCCGATCTGGCTGGTCAGCGCTTTATTGCTGGCGATGATCCAGGTGTCGCTGCGGTCAACGGACCGTCCCTTGCGAAATTGCTCAAAGAGGGTGGGTGAAGCTGGGGCAAGTTTTCCCCAGTCGTCGACACGCTGCCAGTTCCCCGTGAGGATGCTGGAGATCGCGTTGAAGTGCGCAGTCACGCCTTCATTGCGCACATGTGGGTAAAAAAGTGAGCTGGGCAAAAGATCGCGGGACAGGTGCGGGATGTTGACGAGCCCGTCGGGAGAAAAGGTCTCCGCGCGGCGAACTCCGCCGATGATGACGAGCACGATCTTGTGGTCCGCGCTCACCTCAGCAGGTAGGTTCTCGGCTGCCAGGCTGTGACTGGCTTGTTGATCCGGAAAAATTCGGCCAGCAATCAGTAGCCCGGCTGCCTGAAGAAACAGCCGCCGGGAGCGATCGGCTGGACCCGGAGGTTCAGCGAGCAGATCGGAACCACTCTTGCCGTTGTCGATGCAACCTTCGTCCATCAGCGAGCCTCTGGGAAGTAACCCGTCCTCGCATCCCGCCTTTGACAGCCGTCGCGGAACCCGGACCTAAATTGCGCGCATGATAACTCGCTGCTGAAGGAAGGGGCGGTGATCTGGGACACGATTGCGCAGGCTCTGAAACCTGTCGCCGGAACCTAGCTGAGAGCCAGTGAAAGCAGTTTGCCAAGATCGAACTGCGAATTAGACTCCGTGCCCCTCGGAAGCGTGGGACTGATGGCCACTGCCTGTCTGTGGCCCTCAAACCATACCAGGAAGGAAGACTGCTCCGCTCCCGGCAGCCGCTGCTGGTTGATCCATTGATAGTAGGCGCCCATATCCGCGTCCACTAATGAGCCCACCGGGTCCAGCTCAGGCGTCACCTGGGCGTTCGACAGCAACTCGTTCATGGGCCGTTGCCTTTGGCGGGACGCAAAACGCACCAGCAGAGTCAGGGGCTGAGCTCGCCGGAGGGCCTCGCGAGCAGTCCACTGCGCAAAAGTCGTGCTGAAAATCTGAGTCCCGGAACCCTCCGTCAGTAGTTTCAGCTGGAACCGCCCCAGCACATCGTCCTCGGTTTTATCCAGACCAAGGTCAGCGGGCGAAAGTCGCGCGAGATTGGAGCGCAGTTCCTCCGGACCCATACCCGGCTTTTGTATCTGCCTCTGCATATAATCCAGCAAGGCGGAGCGTACCGGCTGCAAGGCTGCATACGACACGCAGGTAAGTTGCGGGCTGTGCACCGCTGACGGCCCACCATCGACATACCAATGTCCATATGGGACCGGATGCGCCTGCGCCCGTGCTTCCACTCCCGCCAGCAGCAGTTCGAATCCATCTTCGGGCTTGATCTGATTGAACCATGTGCCGTGAGCCCGAAGATTGCGGAACAGCGGCTCGTCATACGATGCGACGCCCTGTCCTATAACCGCAATCCCAAGCCGGCGGACAGGCGCGGGCGCGATGGGCGCCGCACTGCGCAACCGGTCACCGTAGACAGTCGCAGCATTTCGGAATTTATCTTGTTGCCCTGTCGTCCACAGGTGCGCCGACTCCTGCTCAAGGAACTGCGCCGGCTGATTGATCCAGTCCAAACGCTCCAGCTTCGGTGTAAGTGATAACTCCTTGAAAGGACCAAACCACGCGTCGATCTGCTCCGGAGAAAGAGAATTGAGCGTGGCCAGTTCCTGATCAAGGGCGCCGTGCTCCACCGGAAACTTATAGTCGTAATCGATCAGCTCGCGGAGAAATCCCGGCAGAAAGCTAAGGGGAAGTTTCTGCAGCACCGCCAGGTTTGCCACGGCAAGCTTCCGCGCCTGCGGAGGATAATCGGCAAACTGATCGGCTTTAAGTTCAAGCGGTAGCATAGGCGGTTACAGTAACTCTCTGATGGCTTGACCCTGCGATTGCGCAGGCGAGAATCCCAGCATCGCTCCGAGGCTGGGAACTATATCGATCGATTGCACTGGTTGGTCGTAGACCACTCCGGCGCGCGTTCCTGCGCCCAGCGCCATCATCCACGTGGTGCGGGAGGCGGCGTCGCCCGTGCGGTGATGCTGAAATCCGTTACCGCCGGAATCTTCGTCGGCGTCCCGGCCGAAGTCAGGAAGAATCATCAGGGTGGTGTTGCCCGCGTATTCGGGCTCGCTCTGCGCCGCACTCCACAACTCCGCGCAAAGACGGTCCGTCCGGCGGATGCCGTCAATATAGAGCGAATAGGCGCCGGAGTGCGCGATATCAATGTCGTGCATCGTGATCCAGAGCAGGCTCGGCGCCTGCAGCCGCATCAGCCGTTTTGCGATGTACACAGAGAGCTCGTCAGGGCTGGAGAGCGTCCGCGCATGTTTGATGAAGTCGTCCACAGAAAGCTGGAGAATCGTTTCCAGCTGCTGTAACTCGAACTCGCTTCCTTCTAACTGCGGTGTGTAGAGTGGCGTTTCGTAGTTATCGTGCAGCAGGTGTTCGTAATCCGTGGTGGCTCCGGAGGTGGCTACGCTCAGCAGGCGCTTGGGCAAAACCACCGTCGCTCCCTTGCCTTGACCGTAAGAACTTTCCCCAATGCGATTGAAGCCGTTACTGGGCGCAACAACCCACGCGTCCGACGCCGGCCTTCTCAGGTCCCTGCGAAAGTACTCGAAGACCGTGGGGTGATCCGGCGGGACTGCCGAAAAGTTATTGAGCGTCTCGTAGACCCCGGTCGCCAGGCTGGCCGTCGCCACATAGTGACCAAGAATTCCATGATTCGTGACCTGCGTAAAGAAGCTGGATTGCGGGATTAGTTCCTGCAGCAGATGCGGAATATTTTCCTGGCCTTCCGGCGCAAAGGTCTCCTGATCGCGAGCCCCTCCGCCAAAGGTAATGACAATGACTTTGCGTTTCCGGCGAGCGGACTCGGCGCGCACAAAAGGGCTGGCGCCCATCAGAGCGGAGCCCAGAGTCACTCCGGCGGCCGCGCGCAGGAAGTCTCTCCGGCTGCAACTAAGCCGCCTCGCGACCTCTCTCGCGCTCACAACATCCCGGAAGGAATGGTTACGGTCCATCGAGCCCCCAACCACTGATCACCTGTCAATATAAGCCTTGCCCCTTACTGAGACCTGGCCCCTGAGCCACTCTTTGCCGCATACACAAACTGCTGCACCTCCGCCCTCTCCTTATCGTCCTCGGCCAGATGATCGGCTCGCTGCTTTTGATAGACGGCAAACTCCTGCTGCGCCTTATCTTTCTCGCCTACGTGAACGTAATCGGTGCCCAGGCGGTAGTGAGCGTCCGGCAGATTGGGATCCAGTTCCAGCGCGCGCACGTACTCCGGAATCGACTGCTGATACTGGTGCTGGTCCGCATAAAAATTGCCGAGCTGCACGTGCGCATCCGCCTGCGTTCCATCGAGCGCAATCGACCTCTTCAGCAGCGACTCCACGGTCTGCGGGTCCGGATCGGCCTGTTCCAGCCGCTTTCCCTTCCACAAACTCATTGCATAGTAATACTGGGCGCGCGCGTTTCCCGGCTGCAGTTCAGCATAGTGCTTGAATCGCTGGATTACCTCATCTACCAGCTTCGGCGAGCTGTCATAGGCGCGCGCCAGGAATTGATAACACCGAGGATCGTCCGGACTTAGATCGACGGCTTTCAGCAACGCGTTGACAGATTCCTCATACAGACCGCGAGCGTAGAGCGCCATGCCCAGACCAATCTGCAGCCGCGGCGAATCTGGATAGCGTAGGGTCGCGAACTTGAAAACTTCGACCGCCGGCTCATAGGTCCGATGCAGGAGAAGTTCGCTGCCCCAGGCAAAAAGATTGTCGTCGCTGGGGTCAATGTGCGCGGCGGTCTCGTACTCCTTCGCCGCGTCCACGAACTTATTGTCCTTCTCGTCGACCTGCCCCAGCAGGTTATGCAGTTCTCCGGTGTTTTTCGTGGCAAGCAAGCTCTGAATCACGCTGCGTCCGCTGCTGAGCTGGCCGGTTAGAAAATCCGCCATCGCCAGATCGTAACCATTGTCGTAGGCATCCGGCTTCACCTGCTGCGCCCGTTCCAGCAGCGGACAAGCTTCCTTCAGCTTTCCTGCCTGAATGTAAAACTCCCCCAGGTTGTGGTTAGCGGTGTAGTCGTGGGGCTCCAGTTCGAACGCCTTGCGAAACTGCTCTCCAGCTAACGCCGTCTCTCCCGCATGAGAAAGACTCGCAGCCAGGTTCGTTCTGGCGGCCGCGTCATCCGGCTTGATGCGCACCGCGGCCTGCAGTTGTTCGATGGCTTTCTTATCCTGCGATATCGAGGCGTAAGTTAACCCCAACAACTCGCGGACTTCGAAACTATTGGGTGCATGCGGCAGAAGGCTCTGTAACTTGTCCGCCGCCTCCGCGAAATGGCCAGCGTCGTAATCCGCCACCGCCGCCTTGAATTGCCGATCACGCTTCTGCGCCTCCGTCTCTGTGCCCCCGGCATTTGCGGCCGCGAAACACGCCGCCCCTGTCAGAAGAAAACCAACCGTGGCCAGCCGAAACAGGGCCCACTTGCTCACCGCTCACCTCCATCGTTGGCGCGTGAGCAAAGCGCCGCGCAAAATAGAGTCCGGAAAGACGCCATGTTGCGACGCCTTTCCGGATCGGTCTTATCTTACCTCTTCAGGCCCGAGGAGCGCTTCAGAGACTCAGAAGTACAGCTTCAGAGCGAACTGGATTTGCCGCGGATCGTACGGATCATCGCGGGTCGATCCAATTTCGCCGAAGTTCCCGTTAAGGTAATTGCCCGAGTTCGAAACCGCCACGACTCCGTTGCCGCCGAAGTTCGGAGCGTTGAAGTTCGGGTGGTTCAGAATGTTGAAAAACTCAGCCCGGAATTGCGCCGACCAGCGTTCGCTCAACTGAATCGCTTTGAAGGCGGAGAAATCCAGCCGGTGGAATCCAGGTCCCGGAATCTGCCCGGGCCGCGAGCCCAACGCAGCGGCGCCGGTCAAGGGTAAGCAACCGCTTGGACTCGTTCCGGGCTCGATGGCATTCGTAACTGGGTCATGCACGAGCTGGCAAGGCTGGTTAAATGCCTTCGCGTTCCCAATCCAGTTCTCCTGGCCCTGCGAATCCTTGTAAAGTCCAAGTTTCGCGTCTCCGGTCAGGATCGTGTTGCAACCCAGCCCGGCTGCTGTTCCATCAGGGCATCCGAAGTTGATCGGCTGCCCACCCTGGAGCGTGGCCGACCAATTGACTGACCAGCCGCCGACGACATAATCCTCGATCTTGTTCATGTCGTGGCCAAACTGCATGCCCTTTCCGAACGGCAGATTGTAAATGCCGCTGAAATGGACGACCTGCCGGATATTGAAGTCCGCCAGTCCCCTGTCAAAGCTCGGCCCCAGCCCCGGCACATAGGGTGCACGGAAACCGCCCGTACTGCCGCCATTGAGCAGATCGCCGGCGTCGCTGGTTGTCTTGGAAAACGTGTAGGCGAACAGGAAGTAGAGTCCGTTCGAGAACTGCTGCTCCACACGTGTCTGCAGTGCGTTGTAATTGCTGTACCCGATGGTGTTCTGATAACTCATTCCGTGAGAGAAATCGGGCCAGGGAACCGCGTTGGTAGTGCTGTCATTGTTGGCCAGGATCGTCGACACGTCATTGGTGCCGATTCCCACCTGGATATCCTGCCCCTGGGTGAATACGTAGGCGGCCTGCGCTGATAAACTGCGCGTCACCGAATACTGCACCGTCAGGTTTGCATTCTGGTTGCGAGGAGTAACCCAGTGGAACTGCGCCCCCTGCAGTCCCAGCCCCTGGGCATTGACGGCCAAAGGCGTAAATCCAATACAGGAAAGGCCTGATTCCAAGGTATAGGTCCCTCCCGCACTGGCCGTCTTACAGCCCGCCCACGGCGTGTTGTAGCTAATCGGCGAAACAGATTGCAGCCCGGTCGGGCTGCCTGCGGCAACTTCGGGGCTGTAGGAGAAGTTAAAGACAAAGGGATAGTTTTCACCGATGTTGGGTCCGTATCCCTGGTTTTCGAAGGAGTTGTAGAAAATTCCGTAGCCGCCGCGCACTACCAGCTTTGGGCTCACTTCATAGGCGGCGCCGATACGCGGCGCGAAATTGTTCTCCTGATCCAGTACCAGCCCGCGCCCGTACTTGTTGGTTTCCTCGAGCGTGATGCCATCCTTCGCCAGCAGATCGATAAAGCCATTGCCATTCAGAGAAGGATTGTTCGCAGTGGACGACAAGCTTCGGTTGTCCCTGCCGCTGGCCGGGATCAGATAGGTCGGAGTGCTGCCGTTCGGCCCACTGGAACTCCCGCCCTGCGCTGGCGACGGAACAAAGTTCGCCTGACCGCCATTGGTCTCCTGAATCGGGCCGAAGTAATCCCAACGCAAGCCCAGGTTCAGCGTCAGCTTGGGGGATACTTTCCAGTCATCCTGAAGGTACAAAGCTGTATACGTCTTATAGTCGTCGGTGGTGCTGATATTCGAGGCATTGATGGAGTCGGACCCGCCAGAATAATTCACGCCTCCCGGTACGCTTGCCGTTGTCGGAGTGAGGAGGAACTGAGCCCGCCCCGTGCCGCCGTTGTTCTCATTTGGCACGTCGGTATATTGCCCGTTGTAGTCAAAGTTACCGCGCGAGAACGCCGGCTGCAGCGTGTCGAACTTGATATGCTGCGATTCAACGCCCATTTTGAAGCTGTGCTGCTTCCATATCCGCGTGAAGTCGTCCGTAAGCTGCAGCGTCTGGCTGATCTCGTCCGAGGGCAGGAAAGCATTGCTGCCCAGCGTTGCCAAGCCACCGATATCGTATTCAGGAAGCCCACCATTTTCCGACGACTGCGGAACTCCCTGAATCCCGAACTGCGCCGGAATGCCCGAAACCGAGCCGTCCGGCCCGAAGCGCGTCGTGTGGAGGTGATTGAAGCCCACGCGCGCCACGTTGATGGCGTTCGGTGTAAATACGTGCGTCCATGCGCCCGCCGACTGGTTGGACTTCGCCGTCTGGATGCCTTCCTGGAACCCACCGCCGTCGGCAATGCCACCAAATGGTCCCGGGATGTATTGCGGATCGTCTACGTAGCTGAACCTGTAGAACACCTGGTTCTTGGCCGAGGGATCGTAGTCGCCGCGGACGTCGAGGGCATTCCGATGCTCGAAAAGATTCGGATGCGACGTGAAGTTATTAACCTCGCCGCCGGTGGTCGGCGCAGGATATAAGCTCATCAACTTAACGGCATTGGGATCAAGCCGCCCTGCCGGAATCTGGTTCAGATTGGGACAGCTCCCAATTGTCGGTGCAGCGTTCGAAGCAGCACAGCCAAACGGATCGCGAACGTATCCTGTTTTTGAAGCGACAATACCCGAGACTGTATCCATCGTGCCCGCCGTAACCAGGCGAGTTGTGGCCGGATCGAAAACCGTTCCCAATAAGAACGACCGATTGAGATTGTCGGTCTGCGTGCCAGTTGTCAAGATGTCCGAGAGGTTCGTATACCCGCTGCTGATCTCGGCGGCGGTCGGTACGGCAACTGTCTGCACGCTGCCCAGCACGCGCCGCAGGCCTTCATAATCCCCGAAGAAGAAGACCTTGTTCTTCACAATGGGGCCGCCAATCGCAGCTCCGAACTGGTTTTGCTGCAGAGCGCCCTTGGGAACTCCGTTTTCGTTTTCGAACCAGTCGGCCGCGTCAAGGGTCCGATTGCGGAAGAATTCCCAGATCGCGCCGTGAACATTGTTGGTGCCCGACTTGATCGTCGCGTTCAACACCGCGCCGCCCGCGCGCCCCAGCTCGGCGCTGAAGTCCGCCGTCTGTACCTTGAACTCCTGCACCGCGTCCACCGGCGGCAGAACGATGAAGTTCGTCCCGTTCAGAAAATCGACCGTGTCGGAGTTATTGTCGATTCCATCGAGCAGGTAGTTGTTCTGCGCCGGACGCAGTCCATTCGCCGAAAATGCTCCCGTCGCGGCGTTGCCGCGCGTGTCGGCCTGGGGTGTCTGCGTGCCCGCGCCCAGCTGCGCGAGGAAGGTAAAGTTGCGCCCATTGAGCGGCAGATCGTTCACCGCCTGCGTACCGATGGTCTGGCCCACCGAGGCCTCGTCCGTCTGCAGCACCGGAGGCGCCGTGGTCACTTCAACGGTTTCAGAGGCCGCGCCCGGCTTCAGCTGAACATCGACCTCAAGCGTCTGGTTGACGGTCAGCGTGATGTTCGTCTGCGTGGTCGTCGCAAATCCCTTTGCCGTGACGCTGACGTGGTAGTTCCCGATCCTGATCGGCGAGAACGTGTAGACGCCGCTGCCGCTGGTCTTGGCTTGCAGGGTCAAACCGACGTCTGTGTTCAGAAGAGTCACATCGGCGCCGGGCACAACCGCGCCCGTCTGGTCCTGAACAACACCGGTGATCGTGCCTTCATCGACCTGGCTGAAGGAGCGCTGCGCTGTGAACAGCAGGAAGCACAGGCATGCGAACACTGCGAAACCAGACTTTACGATCCAACTAGAATTGCGTATGCGGCCCATCCGAATATCCTCCCTGCACTGCGACGGTCTCTTCGTTTCTGATCGAACTTCTTTTTCTTTCCATCTGGTCGCCCTTTGAAGCGAATTGAAAATCGGGAGCCGGATGGTGAGATCGACTGCGATAAACGCCGGTTCCCCCTGGAAAAGAACGACGATGGAAACGGTTACACTGGAAGCGACAAAACACTATTACAACCTCGGAATGGTTGTCAACCGAAAGTTTGAGATCGCGAAACACCCTGGGGGGGATGGGCGGCCGGTTCGGACCTGACAATCCAGCGGACGCATGCATTGGAGTCAGCGGTTGCGGCACTTGATTCCTGCGCTGGTGCTATTCTGCGGAAATCGCACTGGTTTTCACCGTTTCTCAGGCACCGATGTCGGGTCGCAACAAAGAAAAGCCATCTCTATCCCGCCGAAGACTGCTCAAGGGTATGGGGCTGGCGCCACTGCTGCTTCGCCCGGCGCCTTTCAGCGGAGCTTCTCTACTTTTCGGACTGGGTGGACCTCCCGGCGCAGGCGATTCAGACTTTGCGTTCGGTGACATTCGCCTCAAGCCACACTACCCATCCCCCTCTCCTCTGGCGGACATTCTTCGCCTTGTCACACCGGGGCTGGACAACTATCCAACCGAGAAGTACGCCTCCGAAATTGAATCGCAGCTGAGAGACTGGAGCGACGCGCTCCGGAAATCGCCACGCGACCTCGCGCCTCTGGCGAAGTTTCTGCACCCCTCGATTCAGGCGTCGTCTCTCGTGCCCTCGGACGATCAGCCGATCCGCGCCGGCTTCGGAATTGAAATTCGCAAGCGGCAATTTGACGCTGCTCTGGTCCCGGGACGCGAGCGGTTTCTCGATGCGGTGCTGGCCTGGCTGGGGCCCATTTCTACTGTGGAAGCGGCGGAATTCGAAATCTACGCCATCGAAGAAACCGGCAGCTCGCCGCTCGCCGTTCATCTCGAAATTGGCTATGACCTGGCGGCCACGTATCAGGACGGCCGGCGAGAAGAGCGCGTGGGCTCGTGGAGCACCGACTGGTCGCGACAGGAGTCGGGATCGTGGCAAGCGACGCGCTGGCAACTTGGCGAGGAGACCGTCAGCATCGCCCACCAGGCGATTTTCGTCGACGTCACGGCCCAGGCGATCGGCAACGTTGATTCTTATAAAAACCAGCTCCTCCGCGGTGTCGACTATTGGCGCACGGTTCTCGACGGCGCCTGCGCGATCGACCTATACAACAATACCGGCGTAGCCGCGGGCGATTTTGATAACGATGGCTTTGACGATTTCTACGTGTGCCAGCCCGCGGGACTGCCCAACCGGCTCTATCGCAATCGAGGCGACGGCACATTCGAAGACGTTACACAACACGCCGGAGTAGATGTTCTCGACAATACAGCGTGTGCGCTTTTCGCAGACTTTGAGAACAAAGGTCTCCAGGATTTGCTTGTCGTCTGCGGCGCCGGACCGCTGCTCTTCCTGAATCAGGGTAACGGCACGTTCTCACTCAAGCGCGATGCGTTTACCTTTGCGCGGCCTCCGCAGGGATCCTTCACACACGCCGCAATTGCCGACTACGATCGCGATGGGCACCTCGACATCTACTTCTGCACTTACATGTACTACCTGGGGCTCGACCAGTATCACTATCCGGTTCCTTATTACGACGCCCGCAATGGTCCACCGAATTGCCTCCTGCACAATGAAGGCAACGCGACCTTCGTCGAGACCACCGAAGCGGCAGGTCTGAACGAGGACAACAACCGCTATAGCTTCGCCTGCGCCTGGGGCGACTCCAATAACAATGGCTTGCCCGACCTTTTCGTCGTCAATGACTTTGGCAGCTCGCAGCTCTACCGCAACAATGGCGATGGCACGTTCAAGGTCGCTTCAGCTGAGGCGCACGTAGAAGACGTGGGAGCCGGGATGAGCTGCGCCTGGTCCGACTACGACAACGACGGGCATCAGGATGTCTATGTCCCCAGTATGTGGGAAGCGGCAGGGCAACGTGTATCTGGACAGAAGCAGTTTCACGCCGACGCCCCTCAGAAGATCCGCGAGTTATATCAACGACACGCGCGCGGCAACGCCCTCTATCGCAATCTGGGGAACGGTAAGTTTGAAAATGTCGGCCATCGCGCTGGAGTGGAAATGGGCCGCTGGTCCTGGTGCTCTGATTTCCTCGACTTCGATCACGATGGCTTTCCAGACCTGTATGTCGCCAACGGATATATCTCAGGGCCGGATCGCGGCGATCTGGCCAGCTTTTTCTGGAGACAGGTTGTCGCCAAATCGCCGGAGGATTCGACTCCCTCAGTTGCCTACGAACATGGATGGAACGCGATCAACGAGCTCATTCGGTCCGACAGTACCTGGCATGGCTATGCGAGGAACGTTCTGTTTGCCAACAATCGCGACGGTACCTTTTCAGAGATATCCGCGCCCGCAGGCCTGGATTTCATCGATGACAGCCGCTCGTTCGCGCTGGCGGATATCGATCATGACGGGCGTCTGGAGATTATCCTCAAAAACCGCAATGCTCCGCAGCTGCGAATCCTGCACAACGTCATGCAGGATATCGGCGACTCCATTTCCTTCCGCCTGCGTGGAAATAAGAGCAATCGTGACGCCATCGGATCGGCCGTTACCGTCGACGCAGACGGGCTTCGCCAGACGAAGTATCTCCAGGCGGGCTCCGGGTTCCTCGCGCAGCACTCAAAAGAGCTGTTCTTTGGGATTGGCAAGCCGGCAGGGCCACTGAGAGCGTCGATCCGCTGGCCCAGCGGACTCACTCAGGATTTCGACAAGTTACCCAATAACCATCGAATTGAAATCGAGGAGGGTGCCGCTTCTTTTGTTGCTCGGCCCTTTTCGGCGTCTCCATCATCCTGGGCTCAAGCCGGACCAACGCCCTTGCCGGAGCCCTTGCCTGTCGAGGTTGAGACGTGGCTGATCGAGCCTCTCAAAGCACCCGAGCTCTCTCTTCCCGATCTGGCCGGCAACGTGCATGAGCTTCGCAACGCGCCTGGCAGTTTCATACTCCTTAATTTCTGGGCCGTCGGCGCTCCGCTCTGCCGCGCACAACTGAGGCTTCTGGAGAAACACCAGTCTGAACTTGCGGCTAGCCATCTGCAAATTTTGGCAGTCAACGTCGATGACGCCAGTGCCGTCGCTTCCGTCCGTTCGCTCGCGGCACAGGAGAGTCTGAGTTTTCCCATTCTTCTTACTACTCCGGAAGTCGCGGGTATTTATGACATTATCTATCGGTACCTGTTTGATCGCCGCAGAGATGTGCCTCTTCCCACCTCGTTTCTCCTCAATGCCCAGGGCATGATTATTAAGGTCTACCAGGGACCCTTCACTCCGAAACACCTTCTGGAGGATGTCAAGTTGACCGCGTCCAGCGCCGCTGACCGATTGCAATGGGCGCTTCCTTTCCCCGGTAAACTTTACGTAGGTGCTTTCCAGCGCAATGACTTTACGTATGGCGTGGCACTCTTTCAGCACGGCTACTTCGATCAGGCTGAGGCGGCCTTTCAGCAGGTAATCGGCGTGAAGCCCGGCGACCCGGAGGCTTATTACAATCTCGGCACTCTAAAGCTGCGCAGAAACAACATGCAGCAGGCTCGCGATTATCTGGAACAGAGCCTCAAACTGCGCCCTGACTATCCCGAAGCGTGGAACAATCTGGGCATGATCGCCGCCCAGCAGGGCGCGACGGATGAGGCCATACGGGACTTTCAGCAGTCGCTCGCCCAGCGCCCCACTTATGCGATCGCATCGCTCAATCTCGGGAACGTCTACCGTCGCCAGCGGAATTTTGAAAAAGCGGACCAATGCTTCTCCCAGGCGCTCGCGCTTCAGCCCGACGATCCTGAAATCGATTACAGCTATGGCATGCTCTTTGCTCAGCAGGGACAAATGCAGAGGGCAATGGAATATCTCGAAAAAGCAATCGATCTGCGCCCCGTTTATCCCGAAGCCCTGAATAACCTCGGCGTCCTGTACGTCCGAATGCAGGATTACTCAAGAGCTGAAGCTCAGTTCAAATCCTGCATTCAACTCGCCCCGGATTTCGATCAGTCTTATCTTAATCTCGCGAACCTTTACGCAATGCGGAACGAAACCGACCGGGCCAGAGGCGTTCTCGAAAATCTGCTGCGTGTCCAGCCTGCTAACCAGGCCGCGAACCAGGCTCTGCAAATGCTACAATCACCGCGCTGACAGCGCCCGAAAGCTTGTGCAGCGATGGGAAATTCCTCCATTCTTCGACATAAACCCCTGAGCACGACCGGCCGATGGAGCAAGGCTGGAATCCTTATCCTGCTCGCCGTCCTTCCTTGCCTTATTGTGGCCGCGCAGCAAACTTCCGCGTCGGCAACCACCGACGTACAAGCGGCGGAAGCTTTGCTGCAGCAGGGTCGTCTCGACGATGCCAGGGCCGCCGTACAGGCGGAACTGCGGCGCAAGCCGTCCAGCGTGGAAGCCTACAACCTGCTTGCCATTATCGAAAGCGAGCAGCAGGACTTCACGAGCGCAATCGCCAGCCTGCAAAAGGCTCTGCAACTGGCTCCCAATTCGGTAAAAACCTATAACAATCTGGGGAACGTCTTTATCGCTGAGAAAAAGCCAGATCTCGCCGAAAAAGCATTCCGCAATGGTCTCCGCCTTGACCAGCAAAATCGTGATGGCAATTACAACCTTGGCACGCTGCTTCTGGCTCGCGGCCATCCGGCGGAAGCCATTCTGTATTTCGAGCGGGTGCGCCCCCCTGATCGCGAGACTCGCTTCGAACTGGTGCGGGCTTACCTCGAAAAAAAGCGCACTGCGGAGGCACTGCGCATGGCAACCGCCCTTTCCTCGGAGAACCCGGGCGACGTCAGGCTGCACTTTTCTCTTGGTGTGTTGCTCGCGTCCAGGGGACAGAACAAGGCCGCCTTGTTAGAACTGGAAAAAGCCGATGTACTGGCGCCCAACACTTTCGAGATTCTATTCAACCTCGGACAAGCCTGTCTGCTCGACGGTCAGTATTCCAGGGCGGAGTTGCAGTTGAATCGAGCGTTAAAGGTCAAACCCGACTCGGTGGAGACCCTTTATTTGCTGGCTCAGTCCCGCTGGAAGCAATCCCAGCCATTGGACGCGTTGGATTTCCTTGTGCGCGCGCGCAGGTTCGCGCCGGACAACATCGATATCATCCTCCTGATGGCTCAGATCGGCATTGCACAGGGTTATTTCGCGGATGCCATCCCCCTTCTCCAGAAGGGTCTGGAGATCGCGCCGCAGCGGACCGATCTGCGCTCTGCGCTTGGAGAGAGTTACTTCAAAGCCGATCAAATCGAGAAAGCCATCGACGAGTTCCAGAAGGTCGTCGCCGCCCAGCCTTCCATGCGAGCCTTTGCATTTCTGGGTCTCTCCCATACTTATCTTGGGCAGTTCGATGCGGCAAAGCAGGATTTTCACAATGGTCTCCGGCTCGATCCTCATAGTAGCTTCTGCCTATTCAACCTGGGTTATATCGCCGTGCGTCAGGGCGATACAGCATCAGCTTCGGAGACCTTTCTGAAGGTTCTTCAGTCCGATCCCGATTTTCCCGATGCCCTGCTTGAGTTAGCCAATATTCGCATCGAGGCCAATCAATATTCCCAGGCGGAAGAATTACTCAAGCGGTATATCCGTGTCAGCCGCAATCCAGGGTCGGGCTATTACAAACTCGCCGTGGTGGAACGAAAGCTGCACAAGTCAGCGGAAGCGGATAGATACCTGGCTCGCTTTCAGGAGCTCTCCAGGAACCCCGCCCCAACCTCCTATCTTTACGAGGATCTCTTCAACTATCTGGATCAGCGTGACCAGCTCTCCGCCCCGGCAAGAGAGCAGCAGGACCTGGCGGAGCTGCTTGACCAGACAAAAAAGCATCCTGACCAGCCGGAGATTCTGTACATGCTTGCGCGGGCCTATTTACAGGCGGGCAGCCTCGATGAGGCGCGAAACGCCGTTTCGCAACTCGATAACTCCCGAGCGGACGATGCTCGAACGCTTGTCGGTGCTGGGGCACTCTTCGCCCGCTACCACCTCTACGACGATGCCATCCCACAGTTTCAGGCCGCGCTTCAGGCAGATCCCGCTTCTGACGATGCTAAGGTCGATCTTGCTACTGCCTTGTTTCGCAAGGCTCAATATGCGCAGGCCCTCGACGCCGCCCAACAGGTCTCCGCGCAGGAGCGCAGTGACGATGCATGGCTCGCATTAGTGGCCGATATCTATGCACATCTGGGAGACACATCCCGCGCCGCCCAGATGTTTCGCAACGCTGTCGAACGCAGTCCCGACAACGATCAGAATTACCTTTCGCTCGCCATGTTGCAGTTCCGCCAGAACGATTCTGCAGCCGCTAAGCGAACGCTTTTGCAAGGCCAGGCGCGCATGCCTGCTTCGGGCAAGATTCTCTGGGGTCTCGGCGTGGCGGCCGTCATGGAAGGAAGCACCGCGGCGGCCGCACGCCTGTTCGAGCGCGCGCTTGACTTGCTACCCGAATGGTCGGCCAGTTACTCGATGTTGGGAGTGTTTTATTATCAAACCGGACAAACAGCGAAAGCCAAAGAAATGCTGGACCGCTTCAAAAACAGCAGTGTGGGCGGCCTCGACGTTAACAAAATCGAACAGACCCTTGCCGCAGCTCCTCAGGTCACTGCAGCTCCCGACGACCCGCTGCCCCTGGCAAAAAGGCAGCAACTACTCCAGATGGCTCAGGTTCTGGTCGACGGAACCCTCTGACCGCAACGTGCCCGAGCCAGTTGGCTGTGCGGTGTAGGCGAATATAGTCACACCTCGGAAGTCATGCCATTTCGCGGGGAGCAGCCGTGACCTGGAACTTCACACTTTGCGCACCGAGGTAAGGGTGGTGCGCAGTGAAGTACACGATACCTGGTTGCTCACTTGCGCGAATCCAGATGGCGCCGGTTCCCCCAACCAGCGAAAAGGGATTGTCGCCAATTAAGGACGCCGGACCAGTAAGCTCGAAATGAATCGCGTCGTTGGCGAAAGGGCGAATAGCATCGTACTCGTCAGTGACGCGAAGTACCACACGGGTTGTATCTGCTCCGTCAGCCATCAGGCTTGTGTCGTCTGCCAGAATCGCGAATTTCCGATCGATCCCACCGCCTGAGAGCGTGCGCGAGATCACCTGCTTATCCTTAATGTAACCGTCGATGCGCAAATCCCCCCACTGCTCATAGTGCCCGCTCAGATCGGCGAAAAAAGGCGGGAACTTCAGATGGGAATAGGTGCGGCGATCGGGACGCACCTCTGCGGCGAGTCTGCCGGAAACGTAGAACTTGAGGCGTTCGCAATTCGAACAGACCAGAGCCGTCGTGAAGCCGATATTCTCATCGCCACGAGCCCAGTGAAAGGAAGGCACGAGGACAACTTCCTCTTCCGGATCGCACTGCGACCGATAAAAACCCGCCGCAGGCTTCGGCTCGCGAAAGATATCGGTCACCCCGTGATAGCAGATGCGGTCGCCCGATCCGAAGTTAGCGTGTGTGTTGTAATCGAAAGCGCACCATCCTATGCCGCCCGCATACTGCGGATTCGAGGCCAACTGATCATGAACCCGGGCATGTCGCAACGTATGCTCGCGAAGCCGATCGATGTTATCGATAGTCTTGGTAGGGTACGTGTGCCCAACAAACTCCGTATTGAGATACCGCGGATGATTCGGCGGCAGGAGCGGGAAACCGAAGTCATTCATGGTGAACACGTCTTCCAGAAACTCCGACTCCTGGAAATAGCGAATGCCGCCGGTCTGGCGAGTCGGGTCCAGTTGGTGCGCCAACGCATTCGTACGCGTGTAGAAGTCGTGGTTGTCGCGAGATTCATTGATGCGCACGCCCCACAGAATTATCGAGGGACGATTCCAATCGCGGCGGATCATGCGTCCCACGTTGTCGACTGCGAGGTCCTGCCACGCCAGATCGCCAATGTGTTGCCACCCGGGGATCTCCTCGAGAACCAGCAGGCCGATCTCGTCGCAGGCATCCAGAAAATGCCGCGACTGCGGGTAATGGGACGTCCGCACGATATTGCACTTCAGATTTTTACGGAGGATGATGGCATCCCGGCGCTGCACGCGCGCTGGCATAGCCTGTCCCACCCAGGGAAAAGTCTGATGCCGATCGAGACCGCGCAGCTTGATGACGCTGCCGTTGAGCGAAAAGCCCTGTGGCGTGAAACTGGCTTCGCGGAAACCAATGCGGCGAGCATCGTGGTCAAGTAACTCCGAACCGCGAAGCAGACGAGCCTCTACGTTGTACAGCTTTGGCTTATTCAGGTCCCATAACTCGATCGCACCCAGCTTTTCCAGCTGCAGGGTATGAGTTGTCGATGTCTCCGAGACAGAGCCTGGGACTTCCTGGTTCGCCTTCCCGAGAAGGCGCTCCCCATCTCGCAGCAACACCTCCAGCATCAGCGGGCCGTCCACGGCACGCGGATGTGAACCAGTGTCCGGGTGCTCCACGAAACATTGCACATCGAGAACCGGATGCCCGGACAACACATCTTTTGGCTGAGCAAAGATATTTTCAATAAACGTGGGCGACACAACGCGCAGCGACACTTCGCGGTAGATGCCGCCGAAAGTAAGATAGTCGATCTCGTAGCCGAACGGCGGAATATCGGGCCGTTCGCGAGAATCAACCTCGACGGCGAGCACGTTGTCGCGGGCGAAATCGACGTGATGCGTAAGTTCGAAAGAGAACGGGGTGAATCCGCCCCGGTATTCGCCCAGACGGACGCCGTTGATCCACACGGTCGACGCGGTCATCACGCCTTCAAAATCCACGAAAACCCGCCGGCCGCGGGCGGATTCGGGCAGGCGGATCCGGCGGCGATAGATGGAGACGAATTCGTAACTCTTCTCATCAAAGCTGTGCCACGGCACTCGGATGTTCGGATGTGGCACAGTCACATGCACAAATTTGCTGTCATCGAAGTCGCGCTCATGAGCGGCAGCCGAAGTCGCCGGACTGTACCGCCAATTGCGATTGATGGGCAGCACCATGCGTCCCGCCTGCCCAGAGCCTGGTTCGGCAGCCGCTGAAGGTAAGGCCGCAACGACTGCGCTCCCTGCAACAACCGTTCCGCTTGTTTTGAGAAAATTGCGACGATCCATTAACGCACCTCGGCCAGATCAAAGTAACAGAGTCGATAACGCATCATGGTTTTACTGTCACCATCACGACGCCATGGCTTGGAACCTTGGCCGAGTAACTGCCTTTCTGCCCCGAAGTCTCCTTGCCCGTCCACAAGTCGTGCACGTTGGCGGATATACCCGCCGGATAACCGATGTCCGTCCACGCGGCTTCTATATTCGCCGGTGTAGCGCCGCGATTGAGTAACACTACGGCGCGACCGCCATCCGCCAGTTGCTTAGACCACACCTCCAGATCGCCGTCTTTTTTCACGCGCTGGCCCTGTTGGCCCAGCGCATCCTGATCGATGGCGATGACGTCCTCGTTCAGAAGGATTTCCCGGGTCTCCTTCGACATGTTGGCAATATCAGTGCCGGCAAGCAGCGGTGCCGAAAAAAGCGCCCACATGCTGAAGTGCGCGCGATCCTCTTCGGTCGTCATCCCGCCATTACCCACCTCCAGCATGTCAGGGTCGTTCCAGTGCCCAGGGCCGGAGTAACTGTAAATAGGCGCCATCAGATCGAGTATCTCGACAACTCCGTTGCCCCCCCACTGCTTCTTGCAATCCCAGCAATCCTGAATGTCGCCGGTCGCGCGCCACAGATTGCCGATCGGGCCGGCCCAGAGCCACGGCTTGTTCGAGCCCCATTCGCAAAGACTGAAGACGATCGGCCGCCCTGACGCTGCAAGCGCGTCATGGAACAGCGTGTACGATGACTCGGCATTCTGCCCGGGCAGCGTGCTGCACCAGTCCTCTTTCACGTAATCCACGCCCCACTGAGCGTACTGCCGGGCATCCTGGTACTCATGGCCCGCGCTGCCAGGCCGGCCTGCGCATGTCTTGGTTCCAACGTCGGTATAAATTCCGAACTTCAGGCCCTTGCTGTGGATGTAATCCGCAAGCGCCTTAATGCCGGAAGGAAACTTGGCTTTGTCGGGTATGATGTTGCCATTCTCATCTCGACTTGTCTGCCAGCAATCGTCGATCACGACGTACTGGTAGCCCGCATCCTTCATGCCATTGCTGGCCATCGCGTCAGCTGTGTCGCGAACAACTTTCTCGTTCAGGCCGTCGCAGGCATATTTGTTCCAGCTGTTCCAACCCATGGGCGGCGTCTTCGCCAACCCGTTGTCCCATGCGTTCCCCAGCATTGGCAACCCGGCCACAAAGACCAATGTTGCCACTGCACGAAAAATTCCCTTACTCATGCTTGTTCCTTCTCCTGGTGTGTCCAGGCTTGCATCCCGCTGAACCGGACTTTTCTTCTCCGAATGATCCGCTCGAAATTGTACCGTGCCCGGGAAGGATTGCGTTTGCAGTGCAAAACAAGATCACTTCATCAAGCGATCCCGGAGGCAGTACAAAAACTTTGGCAACCCGCTGCGTCAGAGGGGCACGAGTCGGCTCAGTCTCCAGGGTCGAGCTCCGTCTTCACTGCGGCAGTTGAGCGCAGTCAGCAGCATGTGATCCGCGACGTCTTTCCCATCGCGGAGTTTTCAACGGGGGTGCGATTCGACCCGAGGCTATGTTTGTCAATAGAGAGTTTTTTTCATCGTGGAAGTAGTGGCCCTCGAGATGGTCAGAGTAGGATGGTCTGCTGTCGGGAAGTTTGACCGAGTCAGCCCGCCCTATCGCCTCTGTCGCACGAATCTTTCCGATTACCGGGACTCTTTATTTCGAAGCGGACAATAAATACCTATTGACATATCAAAATCCTCCCACGTATGGTTTGCCAGAATGAAAATTGCGCCGGCGTTGCCCACTCCGATCCCCACAGAGGAGCGCTAATTGTGTTCCCGGGACCCTTGGCGCCCAATAGAGACATGAATGCTTCGCCGCGACTTCTAATAATGATCCTCGCTCTGCTGGGGGCAGGCTCTTTCTTTTCGAGTCCTCTTTACGCACAAGCTGCCGCTAGTTCCGCGGCGTCGGCCCCGCAGGCGATTTCGCCGCAGGAGCAAGAAGGCATTGATCGCGATATCGGCCGCCACTTCGGTGATGCTCCAGCCAATCCCGGCCCCAAAGCGAAGCTCTCCGGCGCCTTGCGTCCGGCCGACGTGCGTGCTGCAACCCGCAAAGTTGCCGACTGGGAAATGGCCTGGTCGCAGCCTTACTTCGACCGCATCTGGACTTGGAGCGTTCTCTACAGCGGCTTCATGGCAGTTACTCCGGCGCTGGACGACTCGCGCTACCGCGACGCGATGCGGGCCATGTCAGAGAAGTTTCGGTGGCAACTGCGCTCCGAGCATCCCAATGCCGACGATCAGAGTATCGGGCAGACTTATCTCGAACTCTACCTGCTGCAGCCCTCGCCGGAACAACTCGCCCCGACGCGGGCCGCGCTGGACGATTTGCTGGCGGGTGGGGCAGCCAGAATTCCGGAGGGCCAGGCGCAAATTCCGTGGTGGTGGTGCGACGCCCTGTTCATGGCGCCCCCCGTGTGGTCGCGGATGTATCAGGCTGCCCACGACAAAAAGTATCTCGACTATCTCGACATGCATTGGTGGGAAACGTCGAACCTGCTCTACGACCCGCACTGGCGCCTCTATTTTCGCGACGTAACCTTCATTCATAAGACGAACGCCCACGGCAACCCGATCTTCTGGTCGCGAGGCAATGGCTGGGTAATGGGCGGTATTGCTCGTACCCTCGACTTCCTGCCCAGTGATTATCCAACCCGTGCTAAGTATGAGATTCAGTTGCGGGAAATGGCCGAGGCAGTTGTAAAGCTGCAGGATCGGCAGAGTGGCCTGTGGCACGCGGACCTTCTTGACGCCGCGGATTTTTCCCCGCCGGAAACATCCGGCTCGGCGCTCATCGCATACGCCCTGGCGTGGGGTATAAACCACGGCGTACTTAATCGGGAGACATACGCTCCCGTAGTCGCAAAAGCGTGGCGAGGACTTGTGGGCCAGATTTACGCCGATGGAAGGCTCGGGAACATCCAGCAAACCGGCTCGGCTCCAGCGCATTACCTGCCCTCGTCGAGTTACACCTATGGGGTAGGCGGATTCCTGCTCGCCGGCAGCGAGGTTGCGCAGCTTTCACAGCATCCCGGTAAGCGCAGGAAAACTGATCAGTGAATATGTTGTCCTGGGCCCCTGATCATCGATGTTCAGGCTTCCCCGGCACTACGGAGCAAGAGCCCAGCACACGCGATCCTGCTCGTTTTTTTTGGGACCCAAAGGTCCCAGCTCACCCGAGGAGGCAGATCGTGGTTACAGCAGTTTTCACGCCTAAGGGGATCCACATGCGCAGCCGCCGCAAAATTCAGGCGCGCCTCAAGGCTGGGCATAGTAGCCATTGCTGGTGCGCACAACCGTCCCCGGCTTATCGACCTTTACCTGAACATCGTGCCACGTATTCGGCGAATCCGCCCGGCCCGGATCGAACGTGATCGAATACCACGCCTTCGCATCCCCGGCGCACTTTGCAACCTCGGCGGTGATATCGTTGCTGCCCGAAAGCACCAACCCCCCGCTGTGCGTCGCGAAAACCTGCAATGCCAGGTTCGCCGGGTTTGCCTTACCCGGCTTGGTCACAGGCTTGGTAAAGCTCTCCCAGAGAAAGGTGCGTGAACTCGCCGCATCCGCCGTGCCCAGCGGATCGACCGCGTAGAGCCGGATATCCTCCCGCTCCAGCTCGCTCGATAAGCCCACGATCGTGCTGAAAAACCTGCCCTGCTGTTGCGGACTAACCTGGACGTCAGGAGTATCGAAAATAGGCCAGCCTGGCCCGATCCAAACCACCAGCTTCCTGCCCGAAGCCGGCCCAATATGCGCCACCAGCGCCGACATTCCCCGCAGCGAAATCTCCAGCCGCTCCTCGGCGCCGTAAAAACCGCCCCGCGGCAGGCTGTGCAGCTGTCCCTCGCTCTTGTGCAGCGTATCAACCAGCGCGTTGCCGTCGCTGGACACCGAAGTGACCTGCGTCAGGCCAGTGTCGGTGAGCAGGAAAATCGCCGTCGGCAGCGGCAAGTGGCCGCCATTGACGTGCAGAAAGTTCTCGATCTGTGTGCGCACGATGCTGACAGAATTGAAATTCGCGTTGACATCGTCGATCAGCAGAAACAGCGCCTGAGCGTCATCGTGGGAGGATGTCTGGAGTTCGTGCGCCTCGAACGAACGGATCGCTGCCGGCTGCCGGTCGTCCAGCAACGTAAAATCCTCCTGCTTCAGCCCCTCAACAGGATGGCCGCCCTTATCCGTGACTACCACATCGAGCGTGATGGGACCCGACTGCGGCAAGGCCGGCTGTGCGGCGACCGGAGGAACGTCGAGCGGTTTCTGGGCCACGGCGTTTGCCGCGCACCACAACAAAACCAGGCAGATAGAGCCCCTGCGAATTAGCATCTGTCCCCTCCCGCGCGCACCGCGACCCATTTTGTCAGAAGATCCGCATCCGAAGCTCAACGGCAATGGCGGCTACTGAGGAATGCTCGGCTCGGTTGCCGGTATCGGATGTTGTGAGCCTGTCGCATCTGGTCCGCCCGAGCTTTGCGGCTGACTGCCGGTTTGCGACGGCTGCTGAGTTGTGGACGGCTGAGGCGCTGGTTTAGACCCATTGCCCGGATCAGATTGCGGAGTTGGCGGCGAAGCTTGCCCAGACTGGCCCGAGGAGCCCGGCGAGGGTGCCGACTCCCCTTCGCGATAAGCGGCGCGCGTGGGATGGCGCTGGCTCTCGCCCGGTGGCGGAGGAAGCTTTTCCGCTGCCAGCGTCACCTGGTTTACAACCGAGGGATCGTCGCGCAGCTTGAGGTAAAGCTCGCCACCTTCGGGATGGGGCACGGGCAATACGTACCCCGGAAATCCATCGGGTACCTCAATGGGGTGTTCGAACTGCGGGTCGCTGGCTACGGAATCCACCAGAAAGAGATTCGATCCGCTCAATCGGCACTGCTCGTCGGGTCCTGGAGGGCACTTCAGATCGTGCAACTCCGGCAGACGGACGAGGGTGGCCAAAGGCTGCCAATCGCCCGCCGTACCGTTATCGACCACGCGAAACTTCAGCGGCCCGAAGGCCGACCCACCGAATGCCTTCGCCGGATCCAGCGTGGCCAATGCTACTTTGGCGTTCTCCAGCGTCATGCCGCCGTTGTCGAGACTCAGGGTCGTTGAAAAAGCCTCGTCCTGCGTGGCGACTTCCATAAGTACGCCGCGGCGGAATTTCGGCGGCGACTGCGCCCTCACCGAGAAGGTCAGCCTCGCATCCTCGGGCAGTTCGTCCTGGTTCGCCAGCTCGATATTGCTTCCCGCGCCGGACGCGGACGTATGCACGCTCTTGCCGATCAGCTCAACACCGGGCCGAGGCGCGCCCACCGCCACGTTCACCATCATCGTGCGGCCATCGGTCAGGGTCACTTGCGCCCTCGCGGATTCACCCTGCTTCAGCTTCTCCGCGGCCCTCGCGTCCTGAGCGACCATCGGCAGTTCGCCGCTGCCCATCGTCGAATTGATCTTCCCCGGCGTGAAGGTAACGTCGTTCACGGTCAGCGTCGCTACATATTCGAGTGCGCTTCCCTTCAGCACGCCCTGCGCATCCCCCGCATGCAGCGTGAAGCTGTCCATGTGTCCTGCCTCGGCATAGGCGCGCAGTGGGATCGTTTGCGCCGTCAACGTACCGTATTGCTTCACCTCCAGCTGCAACGGTCCAGGGTTCGCCTGCTTGAGCGGCAGCTTCACTTCGACCTGATCGGAACTGGTCGCCTTCCAATCGGCCTTCAGCTCTTTGCCCGCTGAGTCCCTCACCAGGATCGTGTCGACACAACTGGCATCGTCGGTCGAAAGATGGATCGTGTCTTCGCGTCCGACAATCAGCGCCTCACGATCCGCCGCGGCCAGCTCCCAATGCTGTGCGTGCGTGTTCTCCAGGCGAAACGTCGGCCCATCGTACTTTTCGAATCCCCAATAGCCGTGCAGCGAAGCGTCGATGGTGTTGCCAAAGTCACTGGCGCTCAGGTCCTTGGCTTCGAGCACCAGGCCGCCCTTCTCCGCGTCCGGCGACACCACTTCGTCGATGCTCTTGCCGTCTTTCGTTTTCAGCCGCAGGATCATCTGGTGCGTGTAGCCGGTGGAGAAGACCAGCGGCGCTCCGTCGACGGCCAGCACCAGCGAATTTTTCTCCGCGCAGTAATTCTGTTTCGAATCCACTGGATGCAGCGGCGGAGGCTGCGACGCTTCCACAGCCGGCAGCGCCGTGACCATTACTGACTTGGGATTGTGAAACGAGGGCGGCATGTTCAGCATCAGCGCGATCTGGTCGCCCTGTTGCGTGGCCAGCGCGGGAATGTACTGGAATTGCGCGGTGTGGAAGGTGTCGAGGATACGCGCGATGTCCATCACCGAGCCCACATAGGGACTGTAGAAACCGTAATTGGCCTGCGGCGTGTAACTGAGCTGCATGGCCAGGTCGCCGGCCGGTCCGGCGGTCAACGCTTCCACGATCGACTCGCTGTGCCCATCGTTCAGGATCAGCGCTTCCCTGCCCTGGGTGAGGCAGGCAGCCTGCATTTCAGGCATCCGATCCAGGCACTTGTCGTCGATCTTCATGCCCAGGCTGCGCGCCAGCAGCGGCGCCGCATCCTTTAGCCTCCCGGGATCGGTGGCGTTGATGTGCCGCACAGCGGCGAGATAGATGTCGAGCCGGGAACGGTCGAGCATGGCCTGATTCAGATCCTGCGACGCGCGCACAAATGAACCGGGACGGCCGCGCACGGCGCCGACAAGAGTGTGAAAATCCCCCCCCGTTGCAGGTGCCAGGAAGAGCAGAACCTGCTGCGCGCCGTCGGGCACGGTCACGGTCATTCCCTCGTCTTCGCTCTTGTGATTCCACGTCTCCTGCCGGAAAAACCAGCTCTCCGGCGGCGGGTTGGTCGAACCGCGCAGAAACGCGGCGACCATCAGGTAGTGCGCTGCCTGCCCTTCCGGCCAGTCGGCCCTGATCCACACCCGATCGCCGGCGGCAAGGTTCGGTACTTCGGAGATGGGCAGGGTCGTGCCCGCGCGTGTGACCTTCACCTCGAGTCTTGGTCCGGCCAAATCGAACGGAGACGGATCGGCCCACGCCGCTGTCGCGGCTGTTAGAAACAAAACTGCTGGCAGAAAGGAGCGAAACAGTCGAATTGCCATAATAGTTACCATTTTAGGCTCAGTCGGCTGGAAAACAGGCTCTGGGATCGGCTCATCGCAATTTGATGAAGCAATTTCCGCGAGGGGTTTGCTTGGAACGCGTCCGGCATTGCATCGAGACATAAACCGGAGACCTGCTCGCGGAGTCAGCTGGAGCTGGCTGCGGTTAACGAATTCTTCCTTGTGCGCCGTCGCTGTCGTCTTTAAGGGCGACGCCGGTGAGCTTCAATCGGCGCGCCTCCGACAGCAAATAGGCCAGCCGCCTTGCCGCGTCTTCATAAGCCAGTCCTTCCGGTCGTATGTTCGAGACGCAGTTCCGTTCCGCATCGGTGAGTCCCACGCGCGGCGCCCAAGTCAGATAAATGCCCAGACTGTCCGGGGAGCTCAGCCCGGGACGTTCCCCAATCAGCACCACGACGGCAGCCGCGCCCAGAATCTCGCCAATTTCATCGCCCAGCGCAACTCGTGCGTGATTTGCAACAGCTACAGTGACTTGTTGCGGAAGACCTGCATTTCCGGTGCGAAGCTCGCTCAGCACAGGCATCGCGTGCTTCATGGGAGCCAAAGCGGAGAGGCCGTCCGCGATCACGACGGCCAGTTCGCAGCCAGCGCTGCGCGACTCCCGGAGCCTTTCCCGGCTTTCGGCCGTCAACGCGCGGCCCAGGTCCGGGCGAAGCAAATATTCTGTTCTATCGCGTGCCTGGCTTGAAACAACGACGGGCTCGCCAAATCCGCCATTCCGCAAATCGCGCGCCAGAGCCTCCGCGTCAAACCTGGCACGCACCGCATCGCGGGCTCGCGCATGTGCCAGTTCAAATTCAAGCAACGCCCGGGTCGGCAGGCTGCCGCCCACACGCCCTAACCCAATCCGCGCCGGCGTGTACGCACGCAGACGCGCCCACACATCTTTCGGGGAACCGGTCGATACGTCTCCGGCCGCCTTGCTTATCCCAACCATTCGCTCGCTCCGGGCAACAGTCGCCCCTCCGCGCCTGGATTGCCGGATCTGCCTAATATGTCACCGCGCTCATTAGAAATTCCCATTCGCTCGAGCCACGCCTCGAACTCCGGCGCGCGTTTCAGTCCCAGCGCGCTGCAAACATAGAGCGCATCGTGAAATGAGGTGCTCTGGTAATTCAGCATCACATCGTCGGCGCCCGGCACGCCCATCACAAAATTCACACCCGCCACTGCAAGCAGCGTCAGCAGCGTATCCATGTCGTTCTGGTCCGCCTCGGCGTGGTTGGTGTAACAAACATCGCAGCCCATTGGCATCCCCAGCAGTTTGCCGCAGAAGTGATCCTCCAGCCCTGCGCGGATGATCTGTTTACCATCGAACAGGTACTCCGGTCCGATAAAGCCCACCACCGTGTTCACCAGCAGCGGCTTGAAATGCCGAGCCACGGCATAAGCGCGCGTCTCGCACGTCTGCTGATCCACACCTCCATGCGCGCCTGCCGACAACGAGCTTCCCTGCCCTGTTTCGAAATACATCACGTTGTCGCCAACCGTCCCGCGTCCAAGCGCCAAAGCCGCTACCCGCGCCTCCTCAAGCATCTCGAGCGTCACGCCAAAGCTGCGATTCGTCCCTTCCGTCCCCCCAATCGACTGGAAGACCAGGTCAACAGGAGCGCCGCCTTCCATCGCGCGCAGGGTATTTGTAACATGCGCGAGCACACATGTTTGGGTCGGTACGTCGCAGCGTTCGCGAAAGGCATTCATCATCTCCAGCAGCCGCACCACGGCCTGCAAACTGTCCGACGCCGGATTCACGCCGATCACCGCGTCACCGCAGCCATAGAGCAGACCTTCCAGCATCGACGCTGCAATTCCCCGCACCTCGTCCGTGGGATGATTAGGCTGAAGCCGCACCGACAAGCGCCCGGGCAGCCCCAGCGTGTTTCTGAACCTGGTAACCACCCGGCACTTCTGCGCCGCGAGAATCAGGTCCTGATTCCGCATCAGCTTCGACACCGCCGCAGCCATCTCCGGCGTGATGCCCGCAGCGGTCCGTGCCAGAACGTCCGTATCCGTCTGCGGGTCCAGGAGCCACTCGCGAAACTCGCCGACCGTCATCCCGCCGATCGAGGTGAACGCATTGCGGTCATGCGTGTCCACGATCAGCCGCGTGACATCGTCCTGCTCATAAGGAATGAGCAATTCTTCCAGGAATTGAGTCAGCGGAACCTCTGCCAGCGCCATACGCGCCAATGCGCGTTCCTCTTCGTTCTCCGCGGCGATCCCGGCCAGCGCATCGCCGGATCGAGCCGGCGTTGCTTTGGCCAACAACGTTTTCAAATCACGAAAGGCGTGCGTGTGGCCGCCGATTGTAACTGTGTATGTCATGATTGGCTCACGGCAAACATAGCAGCCAGGGCGTATTAACACTATTTCCATCTGGCTTCGATCTAATCTTTCAAGCCCTCGGTAACCTTTCCTCTCGTCCTATCTCCTTCGCCACCTCCGCCATCATCGTTCAACCAGCTCAGCCTCATGCAGACAAAGCGCGTAACGACTGCCAAATGGTGTCCCATCCGAAGCTTTATTGCTCCAGTTCGCCGAGTAACAAAGCCAGAACGAGCGCCCGGTCGCGCTAATGAACTTGCTCGGAACATTCACGAAATACGCCTCCGGCCCGAAGTTTCGCAGATAGTGCACCAGGCGCCATGGCCCTGTCATTGCCGCGGATTCAAGGATCATTGTGTCGAAATGCCCTTGCCGGACCCCGCGCGTCACGCATATCAGATAGCGACCGAGGCCGGGGTGATACGTCATAGTCGCGCAGCCCAGATGTCCTTTCCACTGGGCCAGCGGTTCAATCTTGTCGAAATCACCCGACCATACAGGATGCCCCTCCCGGTCGTGGCCCGCGAAAAACTCCCAGGCCTTCGCGTCGTTGATGCTTGCCGGCGACAGCATCACCCGCAGCAGATAGATCGCGTCGCCCTGAATCCAGTTATTGCAATCACGGGTGCGGCGGCCTCCATGCGCGACCAGGTACGCCCGACCGTCCGGCGAGTGATCCATGTCGCGTCCGAAATCCACAAAGTGCGGCGATCCAATTTTCACCGGCGCCAGCTTCGGATCTTCGCCAAAGAGCGGTCGCAACGGCGTGTGGGTCGTCTCCTCCCAGGACCTCCCATAATCGCGCGAGATGCGAAATCCGACCAGCGGTCCCATCTCCGTCCAGCCCACATCGCCGCACCTGCCGTCGTTGGTCAGACAGTACGCTCCGTAATACCAAATACCGCGGTGCGTCAGACTGCCGCACGGATACCGGCCGCCGTAAGGTTGGGGCGATGCCTCCACGCGTGGTTTCAGGTTGACAATCCTTAGAGCAAGCGGATCGTCGCCCTCGATCCGCGCCTGCGCTGTCGCGGCCTTTCTTCCCCGGTAGTCCAGAGAATTGCACGGATACCCAGGGAGCGCCTGGTCAAATGGCTGATAGCCTTGTGCGCCATCCACAACGTACCCATCCGTCCACGGAGAATAAAGATTCCCGTCAGGTGCCCAGGTCGGGAACCACGTATCGGCGTTCGTATACTCGCGATGCCGACCGGTAAACCGAATCCCACCCAGTTGCGCAGAGGGGGTGAACGGACAACCGGCCGGATTCTCCGACGGCCACGCGTTTGCCTCATCCCCCGCCACACGCAGGGCAGCCCCCGCAGAGACAAGCATTCCGGAACTCAGAAACTTCCGACGGTCCACTGCCCGCGCCTCGCAGCAAAGATGCTACATGAGATCGGCGGTTGGGCGCTGAGCCCAGTCCGGGATTACGCGCTCAGAACGGTCGCTGCCCATTGCGGTTACCAAAGTACTTTGGTACATTAATAACGATGAAACCTGAACACAAATCCGAACCTGTCGAAGTCGAGCGCGTGCAAACCGGTGTGCGCATCGAAAAGCGGCTCCTTAAAGTCCTCAAAGCTGTAGCGGAAAAGAAGGACATGACCCTTGGCGACCTTCTTGAGGGCATCCTTCTCCACGCCTTCGAAGGCAAAGCAGCCTTCTCCGCGGAGACCCTGAAGGAAATCGAACAGTTTAAGAAGCTGTACGGTCTCACGCTGCGCGCAACCGACAGCCATCACCTCCGCGAACGCAAATGAAGAAACCGCTAAGGAAGGCGTGCCGATGATTCCAGCCCTGCTCCCTCTCGCCCTGGCCATCCCCGTCCTCACTCATCCACAAAAGGCGGATACGATGAATCCATCGACCCGGCTCGTTCACGTCACCAACAGCTTCCGGTTTCAACTCGCCGCCCCACTCACTCGCGTTGCCCCGCTTTTCGGTCCCAACGGCGAGCGCTGCTGGGCCGGCGAGCATTGGGACCCGCAGTTTCTCTATCCGCAAACGGCACGGGACCAGCCCGATCGGGATATCGAAGGAGCCGTCTTCACTGTCCAGCACGGCGCGCACAATAGTATCTGGGTCACAACCGTCTTCGATCTCGCCGCCGGCCGGATGCAATATGTTGCGGTCGTCCCGGATCTGCTGCTCAGCGTGATCGAAGTCAAACTTACCAGGATCGACTCATCCCGCACCGCCGTCGTGGTCACCTACGCGCGGACCGCGCTCGCCCCGATAGCCAACGACGACGTCAATGGCATGGGAGCGGCCGACCGCGACAGCGGCCCGCATTGGCAAGAGGCCATTGAAGCGTGCCTGAACGCGAAACGATGACGAACCTCTCTGGTCAGGAACAACTCGCTTCCTGATGCCAGCTGAGGCCCCGTGCCGTCCTCATCATCAGGTCGTCGCAGAAGGCGCTGAGGCTCGCTCACGGCATGGCGGGTCTGGCGGTAAGCAGCATCCTCGCAGTCCACGCCGCGCCCGGCAACCCGCTTAGGACCAGCAACTGCAACTCCTTCTCGACGTCGTACTCCACGCGCCGAATCGTCGACCTGCCCTGGTCCATCAGCAAGTACGCAGCCCGCGGATCGCCGTCGTACGAAAGCCCCACGCTCCCGGTGTTGATCAGCATCCGCACGCGCCCGCTCAGGTTTCGAATCGAGGCCCAATGAGTGTGACCGTACGCCACGATCGGAGCACCTAACGATCCATATATCTCCTGCAGCTCCTCATCGCTGGCATCCGCCGCCGGAGCCCGCCAGCAGTTCCCCGGGCTGGCGTGCACCAGCGCAAAACCCGCCCCGTGCTCTGATTCTGTCCTTGCCATAGGCAGCGCGCGGAGCCAAGCCAGCCGTTCCTCCCCCAGCGAATCCCGGGTCGACGTCGCAATCTCCCGCACAGCGGACCACAGCCCCGCCGGTGCCCTTGACTGCGATGCAAACTCCCCTAACGACTCGGGCCGCACCAGCATCTCGTCGGTGTTCCCCATCACGCCCTGCCAGCCCAGATCCCTGATCCGGTCGATCACCTCCGCCGGGCTCGATCCACTGTCCGATAGATCGCCACCGTGCAGCACCAGGTCCGGCGCCTGCTCGCGGACATCGGCTAACACCGCCTCAAGGGCAGTCAGATTTCCGTGAATGTCCGACACGACGGCGACACGCATCGCAGAAGCTCCTCCCGTCAGCGTCAAATCCCGTCGCTATAATCGAAGCGACCTATGCATCTTCCGCGCCGCCGATTTCTCGGATCTTCCTTCTTCGTCCTGGGCAGTACTCTAACCGATGCGTTGACCATGCCGACATGGAAATGGAGAGAAGCCCTGGTCGTCCAGGCGGCATCGACTCCACAATCCCCGGTTCAATTCGTCGATGTCGCGAAGCAAGCCGGCCTGACGATCCCTAATGTCTGGGGCGGCGTTGCCCACAAACGATCCATCGTCGAAACCAAAGGAAGCGGCTTAGCATTTTTCGACTACGACAACGACGGGTGGATCGACATCTATCTGACCAATGGCAACCGCCTCGATGCTAACTGGCCTCCCGGACAGGCGCCAACTTCCCATCTCTATAAGAACAACCGCGACGGGACCTTTACCGATGTTACTGCTAAATCGGGTCTGGCCCGCACCGGATGGCAAACCGGGGTTTGTGTCGGAGATTACAATAACGACGGATGGGATGACTTATTCTGCTGCTTCTGGGGCCATAACATCCTCTTCCATAATAATGGGAACGGAACATTCACCGACGTCACAAAACAAGCTGGTCTTCACGGCGAACGCGGACGCTGGGGATCGGGTTGCACCTTCCTCGACTATGATCGCGATGGCCATCTCGATCTTTTCGTCTGCAACTACATCCAGCTCGACCCAGACAAAACGATGTCCGCCAGCGACGCGAATTACTGCCAGTGGAAGGGCATCCCCATCATGTGCGGGCCCCGCGGCCTGCCCGCTGATTCCAACATCCTTTACCACAACAATGGCGACGGAACCTTCACCGATGTTTCGGAGAAATCCGGGATTCTGAAGCCCGGCCCGCGCTATTCAATCACCGCGGTGTCGTATGACTTCGACAACGACGGCTGGCCCGATATTTACGTCGCTGTGGATTCCCAGCCCAGCATCCTCTTTCGCAACAATCATGACGGAACATTTACGGACATAGCCGTGATGGCCGGCTGCGCCTATAACGACGACGGCCATGAGCAGGCCGGCATGGGCGTCGCCGTCGCCGACTACGACTGCAACGGCTGGTTCGATATCTTCAAAACCAACTTCGTAGACGACACGTGTAATCTTTACCACAACAATGGCGATGGAACCTTCAGCGACGTCTCCTTCAGCTCCGGAGTGGGGGTCAATAATCAATATGTGGCGTGGGGATGCGGCTTCATTGACTACGACAACGACGGTTGGCCCGACATCGTTCAAATCAACGGGCACGTGTATCCGGAAGTGGACCAGTATAACTTTGGCGAGTCCTTTAAGAATCCAAGGCTGGTCTACAGAAATCTCGGCAATGGCCACTTCAAAGATGTTTCCGCGGAAATGGGATCCGGCATCGGCGAGTGCTTCTCCAGCCGCGGCGCAGCCTTTGGCGACTACAACAACAACGGCTGCATGGACGTGCTGGTCCTTAACCTGAACGATCCTCCCTCGCTGCTTCGCAACGACGGGGGTAACAAACAGAACTGGATAAAAGTGAAATTAATCGGCTCCACCTGCAATCGAACCGCTATTGGAGCCCGCGTGCGCGTGATTACCGGCAAGCATATTCAGATGGATGAAGTTCACAGCGGCACCAGCGTGATGTCGCAAAGCGATCTTCGCCTGCATTTCGGTGTCGGGAAGATCGAATTGATCGATGCGATCGAAGTGAAATGGCCAACCACGCAAAAGATAGACAGATTCGCCCATGTAAAAGTCAACCAGATACTCACCATACGGGAAGGCGCTGGCGTAGTTGCTTCCTGGACACCGCCCATGCCTGAGATGAACAAGCCATAGACGGAGCCCCTGAACCGTCCGCTTAAGTCCAGCTTCTATTGTTTTGACGCCGGAATAGCCTGCCCCGAAGGAACGATCAGAAATTGCTGGATCTCCTTCCGCTGGCGCTCCACCTCATCGGCATGGGCTTTCTCAATTTGGTCGTGAAGCTCGAATTCCTGTCTCGCCCTCGCCGGATCGCCGGTTCGGTCGTAGGCGACTCCAAGCCGATAGTAAGCTTCACCCAGCTTCGGATTCGCCCCAATAGCTTTCCTGTAATCCTCCATCGCCTCCGATAAGTCGCGTCGAGCAGCCGCGAGTATGCCTAGCTGCAACCACGCGTCGGCAAGTCCGGAGTCGAGGGTCACGGCTTTCTTCAGCAGAGTCTCCGCTCGCTGTTGTGCCTGCGGATCGCCCGTCTGGTGCTGAGCTTTCAGCAGGACCATCGCGTACAGGTAGTTCGCCAGCGGGTTCTTCGGCTGCTGCCGCGCAAAGCGCTCCAGCCTCGGTTCAATACATGGCAACGGATCAGGCGCCGCTATGTCGATCTTCCCCATGTAGGTATACGGTTCAGGATCCGAAGGGTTCAGATCGGAGGCCGCGCAGAGACGCTGCGCCGCCTCCTTATAAACAGCGCCGGCAAAGAGTGCAGCACCCAGCGCGGTCAGCATTCTTTCTGACTCCGGATAGGCCTCCGTGCCTTTGCGAAAGACTTCCTGAGCCTGCCAGATGGCGCGGTGCAGCAAAAGTTCTGAACCCCACGCGAAATAGTTCTGTTCGTTGGGATCTAATTTTGCCGCGAGCTCGTATTCATGGACGGCATCCAGCGGATCGCCTAGTTTCTCATCGAGTTCGCCCGCGAGGTGATGTGATTTGGCATCGTCCCGATGTGCCAGCAGCAACTTCACATGATCGTGCGCCTGGGAGTAATCGCCCACTCCTTCACACGCCAGCGCCAGATCGTAGGTGTTTTCATAATTCGACGGATCGTTGCGATAGGCGTTCTCCAGAAATGGCACGGCGGCCGAGTACCTGCCCGCATGCAGATAAAACTCTCCCAGCCGACGGTTTGCGTCGAAACTCGCGGGCGCTGCGGCCTGCGCCGCGCGCAACTTAGCTTCCGAATCGCTGGCCGCCGCGGAGTTGCCAGTCATAGCGGCTGCGCTGGTTTGTTCCGGCAGAGTGAGGACGTCCTGAGCCAGAGCTTCGCTGGTTCGTAAGGTGGTGTCTGACCCATGCCCGCCAACCGCTGTCCAGTCAGTCACGCCTGCGACTGTGAAATTGGGCTTGTCGGAAAATTCCATAGCTTGCCCCGTGGAGCCAGAAGAGTCCGGGCGAGCCTCGTCGCGCTCACCAAGCACAAGGTCGGCAAGGTTCTGATTCTCCTCCGGCGTCACAATGACAGTGACATGGCTGCGCCAACTCCCCTTCTCCGCAGTCATTGCATAACTGCCGGCCGGGATAGTCTTAAACGTGAAACGCCCATCCGGATCGGAATTCGTTTCGAAGCTTCCTGCAGAATCTTTTTCGACAAGCCGGACTAATGCCTCGGCAACCGGCTTCCCCCGCGCATCGACGACTCGACCATGGATCGTGACTGCGTCTGACTTCTCCGGAATCGGCTGCTGCTGCGCAAAAGCAGCCATCGCCGGCAAGACCATCAGCGCGACCACCAGCACCAGAGCGTGGCCTGCGCAGACGAAAATGCGGAACCTGGAATGTGCGGCAAGTAAGTTGGGGTTGTTCGCGGTCATACCGTGTTCACGTTCGGCCTTGGTTATGAAGGCCTTCATTGTACCGCCGCACCTCGGACCCAGGATACTGGGCCCACGTCGCCATTTTAGGCCTGCCATAGCTATTCATCAGGGCTTCGGGGCAGCCGCGTCAGCCACCGGCGTCTTGTTGTCAGATTGGGGCGGCTCATCGACAGTTACCTGCCGGTCCCCGGCTACGTCCACCATCACCTGCTGAATTCCGCTGGGCCACCGGATTTCAATACGCCTCGCCACTCGCTCCGCACCGAGCCCGAAGTGCAAACGCGGATCGCTGGAGGAAAGATAGCCGCTGGAAGTTGTTACTGTTCCCCACTGACCGCCGGCTGAAGTGACTATCTTCACCTGAGCTCCGATTGCATCGCGATTGCTCTTGTGACCGATGAGCTTCAGCGTGATCCAGTGATTCAGGGTTTCGGTTTCGTTCAGCAGAACGTGGGGCGCCCCGCCATTCGTGGAGACCACCGCGTCCATCCGTCCATCATTGTTGATATCGCCGATTGCCATTCCCCGGCTAACCCACGCATCCTGGAATATGTCGGACGAAATTCCCGAGACATCCACAAACCTGCCGCCGGCGTTGCGAAGCAGCATCATCGGCTCTTTGTATCGAAGTTGCGGAAAGCTCTTTTCTATCGTATCCAGGTCGTGGCCCTGCGCGATCAACAGATCTTTCCAGCCGTCGTTGTCGTAATCAAGGAAGCGTATGCTCCATCCGGAGTGAAGCAGGGTAATCTGTCCCACGCCAGACGGCCCGCTGACATAGTTAAAAGTCCCGTCTTCCGCATTCTGGTAAAGCGCATACCGCTGGTTCGCCAGATCGGTAACCACAAGGTCCGGCCATCCGTCGTTGTTGTAGTCGGCGAAGTCCACTCCCATTCCCGCATAAGTCTGGCCTTCCCCATTAACGGCCACCCCGCTTTCCAGTCCAACTTCCTCAAATGTCCCATCTTTCTTTTGATGAAACAGGAATTCCTGCATCGAGTCGTTGGCAACGAACAGATCGATGCGTCCGTCCTGGTCGTAATCGCCAATGGCCAGGCCGAGCGCCTTGGCCGGCTTGTCGAGGCCCAGCTTGTGCGACACTTCGGTAAAATGGCCATTGCCGTCGTTGTGATAGACAAGCATCGTGATGGGCGGAAAGACATCCGGGTGGCAATAACCACGATAGCCCTCCCGGTGTTCGCCACACCACTGATCATTCCAGTCCCACGTCACATAGCGAGCTACGACCAGGTCCAGCAACCCGTCGTTATCGAGGTCGACCCAGGCCGCCGAGCTCGACCAGCCACCGCCGCCCACACCGGCTGCTTCCGTAACATCCGTAAAGGTGCAATTACCGTTGTTGTGATATAAGTGGTTGCCTCCATATCCTGTGACATATAAGTCTTCATGGCCGTCGTTGTCATAATCGCCAACAGCGACGCCCATATCGTAACCGATCCCCTTCAAACCCGATTTCTCGGTTATATCTTCAAAGGTTCCGTTTGGTTTTTGTTGGAATAACCGATCCCAGTATTCTGGTCCGGTCTTTTTGGGGATAAACCCAGGCGCGGTCGGATCCGAATACGGTGCACCATTTGCCAGGAAGATATCCAGAAGGCCATCGTTGTTGCAATCGAACAGAGCCAATCCCGAACCCATGGTCTCAATAAGATACTTGCGCGAGGTATGGGGGGCCTGATGAAGAAACTGAATGCCCGACTTGCCAGTAACGTCCACAAACCGCCCTGGCACCAGCGCCGAGTTACCTTCGAAAGACGAAAATGCGCCGACAACCGGAAGAAAAGCATTGAGTATAACTGCGTTCCCGAGCACAAAGATAACTAGCCAGGTTCTCATTGCTGCAGCGCTGCCCTCCCTGAATTAGAGGCAGTCTCATTTTATCGCATCGGTGCCGGAGCTTCCGTTGCCGTGGAAGCAGAACTTGAGGCGGAGGCACGATGCCTATGCGATCGCTATTCTATGCAATGCAGGTCTATTGAGGGAGAGTTGCGGTGCTCATCGAACCGGCTTGCCGGCCAAATATGGAAGGCCAGCACCTGCGCGTCCGCCGCGCTCCCTTCCAGATCATCTACCGGGAAGAGGTTGAGCTGCTCCGGGTGCTTGAAAGACGGCCACGCCTGATTCGTGCTCGCGGCGGACGCCGAAACGCTGCGTTCCAGCGGTTCCGATGGACACAAATTGCCGTCGATTCATCCTTTACGCATTGCACGCATTTTTAGAGGACGAGGACGATTTAGGTTTGCCGGCTAGTGGCCGGTGGCTCCGCTGTCGTTGCTGACGATGAGGCTGGAGACATTCACGGGCTCGAAGTCCGAGAGTGTGAGGCTGGTAATGCACGCGAGATCGTTGTCGTTCCAGCGAGCATCGGGGGTGCCGATCAGGCCGCCGTTGTCTCCGTTGTTGGCCAGGATAATTCCGTAGTTGCGGAACCCGATGATGATGATCGCCGCCTGAGGACTGGTTGAAGCACAGGAAGGAGTGGCCACGGAGGCCTTGAGCCGATAAATCTCGCCGGCCGGTCCGGACATGGTGCAGCTGGCAGGAGCGGACGATTGCGAGATTTGCGATTCGATAGGAATGACGCCTCCGGTAGCCGTACAACTGCCCACACCCGCTGTTTGGGTTGCGGGCCAGACCCAATAGTTGACCATGTGATTCAGCGTGAAACGGATAGGATGCTGAATCGTACCGTTGGGCGAAGCAGGTGTGCCCGTGCCGATGACTTCGTCGGCATTTGCGAGCAACGGCGCTACCGGAAGCCCTGCTGCGTCAGAGGTTCCCATGCCTTGTGGCGTGAGGGCATTCGAAGAGACGTTGGGCCAGAGCGCGTTGGAGGAATCGGTCCACGGCCCGTTTTCGTAGATACCCTGCCACATTTCGTAGAGGGCAGGATTGCTTCCGCCACCTCCTTCGAGATAGATCAGGACATGGCGATCACCGTTCGAGTTACTGGTACCTTCTACCGGAGCATTGGCCGGAATTGGACCGGAGGTGAAATAGGACTGATAGACAGTGGTCGTGACTGCTACGTCCGGCTGGTTGTAGGGCACTTCAAAGGCGGGTATTCCATTGGGAAAGGGCGGATTCGAGTTATTACCGAAGAATGGCTTGACGGTCTCCGACAGGTATCCGCTGTACATTGGGGCCGCGGGGGAAGTATCCACGGGCAAACCGGTGGTGGCTGCGTCGACTCGGTGGTGAAAGATCGAGGTTGACGGAAAGATCGATGCGAGAAATGCGTTATTGCCGTTGATGGCGAAGCTGATTTCCTGGCTCGCCTGCGCATGGTGGGCGTCCGTCACGATGAATTCAGGCGTATAGGCGCCCTGGCCGCCGATCTGAGCGCTGGTGATATCGCCCGATGCGGGATCGAGCGACATACCCTCTGGAAGCGGGGGATTGCTGGAACTTGTGCTTACAGAAAAGGTGTAGGGCGGCGATCCGCCCGTGGCCGCGATGGTGCAGGCCGCGTAGGCTGAACCTTGTGTTCCGCCAGGGCAAGAGGTAGTGGTTATGGTCAGTGGGCTGCCGGTCGTGGTTATGGTCACAGTTGCCATAGCCGTGGTTGAACCTGCGGAGTTGGTAGCTGTGAGCGTGTAGGTGGTGGTTGTTGTCGGGCTCGCGCTGGTCGAGCCGCTCGCGGCTGTGGAGGTGAATGTTCCTGGGATGATGGCAACGCTGGTCGCTCCGCTTGTCGCCCAGCTTAGGTGCTGGTCAACCCCGCAGTAATGCTGGCTGGGCTGGCGACGAAGGAACTGATGGTTGGCAGGCTGGGCGGCGGGATTATGGTTACGGTCGTCGCGGCCGTGGTTGAACCGACGGCATTGGTTGCTGTCAGCGTGAAGGTAGTTGTGGCCGTTGGGCTCACGCTGGTCGAACCGCTGGACGCTGTGGAGGTGAAGGCCCCTGGCGTGATGGCAATCGTGGCGGCTCCAGTGACAGCCCATGCTAAGGTGCTGTTCGCGCCGGAGCTGATGCTGGTTGGATTCGCCATAAAGGACGTGATCGAGCTCGACTGGCCTTTTCCCAGGCCGGAGGCAGGTAAAATCGCGCCGCAACCTGCGAGACCGGCAAAGGCCAACGGCATCAGAACTAACGAGCAAAGATTGATCCTGATTTTCCGGTAACGCCGAAACCCAAGCGTAAAGCAAGCCTTGGCGGATCCCGTAACAATGTTCATTCACGAGCCCATAAATCCCAGATAGGGGCTGGAGCCGAAGTTAGCGAAGTTGGGGAAGACCTGGCGGACCTGGCCGTCGGAAAGCCCGAACCAACGGGCGAGAGTCCCGGCATACTGATCGACCGCGGTGGTGGGGATGAGACGGCCGGCGCCCACGTCGTTGGCTTGATTGACGCCAATCACGGGGTATTGGCCATACATGTCGTGCCCCTGAACCGCGCCGCCGACGACAAAGTGATGACTGCCCCAGCCATGGTCGGTTCCGTCGCTATTGCAGGTGAGGGTGCGCCCGAAGTCGGAGGCGGTGAAGGTGGTGACGTTGTTGCCGAGACCGGCGGTGACCATGAGCCCGTCGAAGTACTCAAGCGCCTCACCGAGCTGCGTGAGGAGATGGGCGTGGGTCTGCGCCTGATTATTGTGAGTGTCGAAACTGCCGAGCTGGACATAGAAGATCTGGCGATTGACACCGAGGCTGGCTCTGGCTCCGATGATGCGGGCGACGGTCTGGAGCGAGGTGGCCAGCTGATTGTCAGTAAGTTTGTTCGTGATGGGGTCGAGAAACTGAGGCGGGTTGGGAACGCCGGTGGGCCCGGCGGTCAGCATGGAGGAAGCAAGCAGGGCTTGGGCCTGGATGGAGCGATTGACGACCACTTCGTATTCTTTGGCGAAGAGGTTGGTCTCGTCGGCGCTGAGGATCGAGGAGAGGGCGGTCGTTCCGGCTGCGTTGCCGAAGAGAGGCTGGGAGAGTCCGGAGATGGGAATGGGGCCTGCTGAGGTGACATTGAGTTGGAATGAGGTTTGGCCGGCAAGGAAGAGCGCAATGCCCGCGGTCGAGATGCAGGTGAACATGGAATTGGAATTCATGTTCATGCTCTCGATGAGGTCGGCGACCGAGCCACCCCAGCCGACGTGCTCGGCGCTGCCTCCGTTGGACGCGATGGCCTGCCAGGCCGCGGTCTGATCGAAGTGGGAGAAGAGCGAAGCGGGCAGCGGGACGGAGTTAGCGTTGACCTGGGCTTTGGTGGCCGGCGCGATGAGTGTGCCGGAGTTGGCGACGATGGCGGCGCGGCCGGCGTTGAAGAGGTTCTGCACGCCGGTGAGGTTGGGATTGAGGGCGAAGGTGCGACCGCTCTGCGCAGTGTTCGGGACGATAGGGAGTAACTCCGCAAGGGGATAGGCGAGGCCTGGGGCTCCTGAACGCGCCTGAGTGAAGGCGGAGAATGAGTCGGAGTCAGTAGCGATGACGGTGCCGTGACCGTCGTTGCCGCCCTGCAGGAAGACACACACCAGGGCTTTATAGTCCGATGCGCCGGTACTCTGAGCCATGGCGGCGAGCGAGTTGAGGCCGAGGATGAAGGGGCTGGCGTACATGCCCGACATGGTGGCCAGCGAGGCGGTGCGGAGGAACTGGCGGCGGGACTGGTCGAATTTATTCGTCACTGGCTTACACATCGTGGGCTCCTTAAAACTGCGCGCAGAAGGCGGGCGACGCCATGGTGAGATAGATTGCGGTTTGAACTCTGGCGGTGAGCGCGGCATTGATTGCGTTCTGATCGCCGGAGGGTATGGGGATTGCGCTGACCGCGCTGACAATCTGGCTCTGGAGGGTGCTGTCCATTTCGCCAGCCATGAGTAAAAGGTTCATGCGGTCAACTAACTGGCTGGGAGTCGCGGCCAGGCCGATTTCGGTTCCGTAATTGGAGAAGATATCGGGGCCATTCGTGGCGCTGCCGCCAATAGAGTTCTGGAGATAGTTCAGGTAGCCAACGACCGTCGATACGTTGGTGATCTCCATTTCGGGCGCAACTAAGTTCTCCGCTTCGATGCTCGTGCCGGGTGGAACGTAACCCGGGGCAAACCAATTAAAGACGGTAGGGGATTGGAGGGTCATCTGGCCCAGTCCCCAGATGGGGTCGGCGGTGCTGCCGATGCCGTAGGAGCCGGTACGGGATTGTGCCGTGAAGGCGCGGGCCCACTCCGTGTAGCGGAGGAGCGGCTCGCGTACCTTGCCGTATTGCGGGTTGGCGAAGTCGGTGACCGAGTCGCGGGCTTCAGGGTCGAGAAGGATGGCGGTGATGACGGCCTGCATGTTGCCGCGAACGCCGGTGCCGTCATTCTGAAACACAGAAGCCACGCGATTGACATAGGCAGGGCTGGGATTACTGTTGACTAAGTGCTGGATGAGCTGCTTAGAGAAGAACGGAGGAAGGTTAGGGTGATTGAATAGGGTGTCGAGAGCGATCTTCAGGTCGCTGGCCGGGTCCGGATTACCGGACGCGGGGATGGTGACGCCAAGGAAGTCTTTTTCTTCAGTGGAGTGGTGGCTGGGGAAGCTCTGCATGGGAAGGATGTCTTCGCCGAAGCCCTGGCCGACATACAGGCAGCAATTCGACCAGGCAGTGCCGGTGTTTCCTGGGATGTTCCAGCTGAAGCCGGTGAAGACAGCGGCTAAACCCATGACGTCGGTGTTGGAGTACGTCGGGATGGGGTTGCCGGATGCATCGAGTTGCTGCGTACCATCGCCGTTGAGCTGGTAGAGGCCAATGGTAAAGAGCTGCATGACCTCACGGGCATAATTCTCGTCGGGGTCGGTGGTGGCGTTGCCTTTGTCGTTGCCCAGCATGGAGAGGAAATTGCCCATCATGGGATTGAGGGATACGTCATTCAGGAGGGTGCGGAAGTTGCCGAAGGCATCGTTGCCAAGTAAGTCGTAGTAGCTGGCTTCCCCGCGGGGCATATTCTGCACGGCCGAGTTCGTCGACGACACGACCATGATTTCCTCAAGAGCGTATTTCACACGCTGGCGGAGCTGGTCGGGGGCGGCGAGGGCCTGCTGCCAGAACGCATCCTGGACGTACATCTCATCCGTGCTGTTCTGCAAAAACAGAGCCGAGTTACAAGTGACATCGCCGGAGGCGCAGGGAGGATTGTTGATGATGATGGACTGCTCGACGAAAGGTTCCTGCGGGGTCGGCTGCTGTGCGAACTGCTGGTTGAGCCACGCCTGGTAGCCGTTCATAGAGACGGTGTGGATGTCAGCGTCGGTGGCGCCAAAGGTAGCCTGTTCGAGGAAGCGGGAAGCGTCTTCAGTCGTGACGACGGGCTGCGGCGGGGTACCCTGGACCTCGGCGATGAGATCGGTCGAGGTCGAGGGACCCGGGCTGGGGTTCAACACCTGAATATCGAGGTTGCCGGCTTCGGTCGGATTGAGGGTCGCTGTCAGCAGGCCGCCGCTATTAAAGGTGGTTGGCATGGCTGTGCCGTTCATCAGGACCTGGGCGCCGTTGATGAATTTCTGGCCGGTGACGACTACCGTGCTGGTTCCGACATTGAACGACATCGGATTGGCCGAAGTCAGGATCGGGATGGGGTTAAGGACCGAGACATTCTGGTTGATCGATACCTGGGGGTTGTCGGTGCTGGTGATGGTGAGCTGGACGATGTTACTCGGGGTAGGAACGACGGCGGGTGCTGTATAAGTGATCGAGCCGTCGGCGTTGGCGACCGCAGTGCCCACCTGGGCGTTGCCGCCGGCAACGCCGTTCACCTGCAGGGTGACGCCGGTGTTCACGGTTCCAGTGACGTTGAGGGCGAGGTTGATGGAGTTGGTTACGCGGACATCGGTGTTCTGGCCTGGCTGAATTTGAAGGACGACGTGACCGGGGCCGACGGGGATAGAGAGGCTGTTCGAGTTCGCTGCGCCGGGGTTGGGGTTGCTGACCATCAGAGGATAAGTGCCAGGAGTGGGAGCGGCGACGGCTGCGGCGAGCTGGGTATCCGAGACAAAGGTCGTGGGAACGGCGACGCCGTTCCAGAGTATCTGCGCGCCATAGACAAATTGTGAGCCATTTACGGCGATGGTTGTGGTTCCTTCCGTGATCCCGTTCGGGGCCACGCCGGTCAGCACAGGAATAGGGTTAAGGATGCCCAGGTTCAGCGTGCCCGCCGGGTAAGTGGAGTTGCTGGTCGGAACGGCGGTGATGGTGACCGTATTGGGAGTGGGAACGATCGCCGGGGCTGTATAGAGGCCGTTGAAGGTGATGGTGCCGATCTCGGCGTTACCGCCCTGCACTCCATTGACGTAGAACGTCAGCGGGACGGCAGTAACATTCATCCGGTTCTGGATTTGCAGTTGCTGATTCACGCGAAGCGTGGCGGCGGAGGCTGAAATGGAAGTCAAATCGCCCAGCGGGGCGGTGATAGAGCCGCACCCGGTCGTGAGGGAAACCGCACAGACCAGGGATGCGAGTGCCGGCACGAGGGTGCAGGCCTGACGACGTTCGATACGATCCCGCATGGATCCTCCGGGGGCGAGGTATTCCAAAGGTTGGCCAGATGAGCGTGGCAGGTTAGTGAGTGCGCCCAGCGTAACACCTAAGATTCCCCCTTCGGGGGATAATTGATTGTGGAAACCTACAACTAAAGTGGGGTTTATTGGTTACCGAGTTTGCAGATAAGATTTGGGATTTTTCTAAGGGTATTCGCAAGACGCGAAGCCGCCCGAGGCTCATTTCGAGTTACAGCACTAACCTCTGAGACGGTGCTTTCGCTCTAACATTTGAAGGCGCGAGGCAGAGTATCTCGCGGTTGCGGAGACAGGGCAAGATTACTGTGGTTTCAGGACCGACAGTTAGCTGTCTTTGCGATAAAGAAGGTCGCGGATGGCTGCTCGACGGGCGGCATTGGCTTCGCGGTCGTTGGCAAATCCCGCGTCGGACTTGGTGGCCGATTCGCTTTCGGGCTCGCTGCACGAGGGACACCGGTTGGCAAACCCGGGCTTGTCCGGCTTCAGCTCGAATTCTTCGCCGCAGAGGGCGCAGGTGCGGATCGGAAATGACATCTTGATTCTTATGATAAGAGCGCAGAGCCATCGGCGAAAGCCGGCGAAGGAGGGGCGGTCAGCAGGGGCCGGCGAGAAACGAGCGAAGGGCGAGCGAAAGGCGCTTAGCGAAAGACTATTGGCTGAAACCAGTTGCGAGGGGCGATTAGCGGAAGGCGAGCCAACTGCGAGCGGCCACGAGGCAACAGGCGAGCGAAAGACCATTTGCGAGAGGCGTTTAGCGAGGGACGATTAGAGAAAGGCGTTTATCCCACCGCGAGCGAAATCTGGCTGAGGTTCGTCCATAGGATTGCGGGTTCGGGCGAAGTTGTGCTTTCCTCGCGATGGCGCAGGGGCGAAGACCGGAGCGTCGTGCGGGCACATCCGGTTTGCGGTACGATAACCCACGCAGGGAAATGTCTATGAAGGCTCTTACGAAACGTCTTGCTGATTCTCTTTCGGATCGCTTTGCTGAAGCCAGGCGCTTGCGCAGATGCGATCCTGAATTCACGCTGGAAGCGGGCTTCACTCTGATGGAGTTGCTGATCGTGATCTCGATCATGCTGATCCTCATGCTGATTGCGATTCCCAACATGCTGCACCTGAAGGCGACGGCGAACGAGACGTCTGCGATCCAGTCGCTGCGTGCGATTCACGAGGCCCAGATTCAGTACGACACCTCGTATCCGTCGAATGGTTTCGCATGTTCGCTGACGGCGCTGGGCGGTAGCTCGTCGTCCGGGGCGCCGAATGCGCAAAACGCGCAATTGCTGCAGCCAGAGCTGGCGGCGGGGCAAAAAGCCGGTTACACCTTTAACATCGTGAACTGCACAAAGACGACCGTGAACAATCAGGACATGATCACCAGCTGGGAAGCGACAGCGGTGCCTCAATCGGTCGGCAAGACTGGGAACAACGGATTCTGCCTGGACATGAGCGGAGAGATCAAGAAGGATCCCGCAGGCGGGACGAACTGCACGGTGCCGATTCAGTAGCCGGAGCTCAAGCGGTCAGCTGGTGAAGCGGTCAGCTGAACTCCGGCCAGCTAAGAGCCAGTCAGCCCGGCAGGCCCCTCGGCGCTCGCGAGAAACGAGTGAGTCCAGATTGATTTTCGAAACGAACGATGTGAGCCGCCAGCGTGGGATTTCCCGCTGGCGGTTTTTGCTTGCGGCGGCGTGCATGCTGGTCTTCGTCCTTGGCGGGCTTCGAGGGCAGAGTTCCGCTCAGGGTGGTATCCACGCGGTACAGGTGGCGGCTCGGGTGGATCGGCATTACAACGCGATGCATTCGCTGGAGGTGCATTTCGTCCAGACTTATACGGGCATGGGCATGAACCGCCGCGAGTCCGGCGTGCTGCTGCTCAAAAAGCCAGGAAAGATGCGGTGGACCTATACCGATCCTGACGGGAAGTCGTTTGTGCTGGATGGGCACGATGGGTATTTCTACTCGCCTGGCGAGAGCGAGGCGCAGAAGGTAGACGAGAAGAAGCTGGACGATCTGCGCTCGCCGCTGCGGTTTTTGCTGGGGCATACCGAGCTGGAAAAAGAGCTGACCGGTTTGACCTTGACGCCGGATAACAACGGCGGATGGGTGCTGGCGGGTGTGCCGAAGGGGCTGGAGCAGCGGGTGAGCGCGCTGAAGATTGATGCGGGACCGGATGGGACGATCCGGTCGATGACGATTGAGGAGACAGACGGGGCGACCAATCAATTCACCTTCAGCGGAGAGGCGGGAAATGTGCCGGCTCCGAATGCGGCGTTTGTGTTTACGCCGCCGGCTGGGGTGCATGTGGTGGAGGGCGATCCGCCTGTCTAAGCTGCTCGGGTTTCAGATCCGCAGGTACGCGGCCGGAGTCACGATGCGGGTTCGGCGATGATTGCGGAGGGAGAGCAGGTCCTTGTCGCCTGTAACAATGAGGTCTGGCTCGAGATCGCTCTGCGCATTGGAGGAATTTATCGTCCGCCGGATCGCGGCGCAGGTGGACCGTGTTTTTGAGGGTGACGCGGATGGCGCGGCGATGAATTCTCAGGAACTCCTGCTGAATGCGAGTTGATGGCCAGTCAAATTTGCCGAGCAGGATTCGACGCAGTTCCGCGTCGATTTCATCGCAAGTCGCGATAACGTCAGAATCAACGGCTCTTTCCAGGGCAAGGACCGGCGCGCTGCGAGGAGAGCCGAAGTTAGCAGCGGAGATAATGACGTTCGAATCCAGAACGACAATCATCCGGCTCTGCGGACCTTAGCTGCTTGTTCTGCACGCATTTCGGCGCGGACTTCTTTGATGAGACGCGGGATGTCCTCCTCCGTATAACCGTATGGGTTGCGAGTCGCCGCGTACGCACGAAGATCATCGAGCCACTTTCGGGTGCTTTGCCGCTGGGACTCCCAGAACCGAAACGCGTCGCGGAAAACTTCGCTCATCGTCCGGCTTTCGCTGTTGGCGATCGCTTCTGCGCGGGCGGCGAGCTCGGGCGGAACGCTGATCGTGTAGACCTTCGATTTGCGCGGTTTGGCTGGGGATCTTTTGCTTGCGCTCTTCGTGGATTTTGCTGGGGTTTTGGTCAGCATAGTTGATTATTACAGTGTAATGGATTGTCATACACGGTGTCGCGCCTGGGTTCGATCCTGGTTTCTGCGGCCGGGTCATGACCTGATGGTCACTTGATGCCTCGCTACTGGTTATGCCACGCCTGGAACCGCAGGCACGCCGATCGATGACTTTTCGGTACCGCTCTCAGGCTGATCGAGGGATTGGTTATCTGCTGTGCCTTCAGTAGGATGGGGGAATGTCAAAGTGGGTGGGCTGGATTACTCTGCTGATGGTTTTGGTCAGCGCCTGGCTCTGGGGTCAGGAGACCGGGCAGACGTCCGGGCCATGGGTCGTGGAGCGGAGCGGGACGACGGCTGCGCTGCGCGGGATTCATGCGGTGGGCGGCGGCGTGGCGTGGGCCAGCGGGACGAACGGGACGGTTCTGCGGACCGAGGATGGCGGGTATGAGTGGCAGAGCTGCGCGGCTCCTCCTGATTCGGCCAAGCTGGATTTTCGGGGGATCTGGGCATGGGACGATCAGACGGCCATTGTGATGGCGAGCGGGACCGGGGACGCGTCGCGGCTGTACAAGACGACGGAGGGGTGCTCGCACTGGACGCTGCTGTTTACGAACCCGGATAAGGATGGGTTTTGGGATGCGTTGCAGTGCGCCGACAAGCATAGCTGCACGCTTGTTGGAGATCCTGTGAACGGAGCCTTTGTGGTCTTCCAGACCATGGACGGCGGAAAGATCTGGAATCGGGAAACTGGAGGAAGTCTGTCAGCGGAGGCAACGAAACAAGGGGTGTTCGCTGCAAGTAACTCGTCGCTTGCGATGAACCATGGCAACGGCTTTAGGCTCCTCGGGACCGGAGGGATGGCGGGATCGAAGTTGCTTTTTTCTTGCGGTCCTTGCAGATCATCCTCATGGCGAGTCTGGCCGGTGCCCATTTTTGCAGCAGGTGTTTCAGCTGGCATTTTCTCTCTCGGCGTCCGGCCCGCGGGGTTTGTCGAACCGTTTGTCATTGCCGTTGGCGGCGATTACAACAAGCCCAACGACTCCGCTGGCACAGCGGCCTGGTCTTCGGATGGGGGGCAGCACTGGACCGCCGCTGCCAAACCTCCGCATGGCTACCGTTCTGCGGTCGCCTGGGATGCGGCCGCCAAAGCCTGGATCGCCGCGGGAACCAACGGGTCAGACATCAGCTACGACGATGGAAAGACCTGGCAGCCCCTCGATAACGGCAACTGGAATGCTCTGAGCCTGCCGTGGGTGGTTGGTCCGGGCGGGCGGATCGCGAAGCGGAAAGCTGCCTCACCCGTCTAAAAATTGAGCGATTGGGGCCTCGGGCACGTCTAGTCGAGGAACCAGTTCGTACATCGCGCCCGGGTTCACAAACTGCTAGGCTTAAAAGAGGTTCGACTAAAGGGAACGGACCCGGAACCGGGACCAGAACGAGGCCGGACCGGCGTTTCCTGGCCTCCGGCAGGCTATTTCATGACCCAATTCATGGCTCAAATTCATGGCTGAATTTGTTATCAGACTGGCCGACGAGCGAGGCCGCGTGCAGGAGCAGGTGCAGTCGGCGGCCACAGCCGAGGAGCTGCGCACGCGCTTCTCGCAGGCGGGGTATTACGTCTACTCGGTCAAGCAGCGCGGGCTGACGGGCGGCGCGCGCAAGACAAAGCTCGAGACGTTTCTGATCTTCAACCAGCAATTTTTGACGCTGATCAAAGCCGGCGTGCCGATTCTGGGATCGCTGGAGATGCTGGCGAAGGGGCAAAGGAACCCGAATTTTGCCGTGCAGCTGCAGAATGTGGCGGCGCGGGTGCGGACGGGCGAAGCGATTTCGTCGGCATTCGAGGCGCAGGGCGGTTTCCCCCTGATGTACACCACGACGCTGCTGGCCGGCGAGCGGTCGGGAAATCTGGAAGAGGTGCTGGGACGATATCTGTCATTTCAGCGCGTAGCGCTGGCGTTTCGGAAAAAGCTGGTGGCGTCCTTGATCTATCCAGCACTGCTGATCACCCTGGTCTGCGGGATGTTTGTATTTCTCGTGACGTTTGTAGTGCCGCAATTCGCGAAGTTGTACGAGCAGATAGGCACAAAGCTGCCGGCCCTAACCCTGATGATGCTGGCGCTGGGAACGGGAGCGCAGCGTTACATCCTCTACATATTGCCGGTGCTGGCGCTGATTGTGTTTCTGTTGTGGCGATGGGCCCGCAGCGAGCGGGGCGCGGACCGCATCGACGGTATTCGAATCCGGCTGCCGTTGTTCGGGAAGATCTGGCTGAAGTATCAGGTGGCGATGTTTGCGCGCACGCTTTCGACGCTGCTGAGCGGAGGCATTCCGTTGGTGCCATCGCTTGAAACAGCGGCGCGGTCGATTACCAGCCGGCGGATCAGCAAGGCCGTGACTGCAGCGGTGGTGAGTGTTCGAGAGGGAAAGGGTCTGGCGAGGAGTCTCGAAGACACGAAGGTTTTTCCGGAGCTTTCGACGGAGATGGTCGAGGTGGGTGAGTCGACTGGCGCTTTGCCGCAGATGCTGAATTCCGTAGCGGAATTTTTTGAAGAAGATGTGCAGACGGCGCTCACCGCGGCGCTGGCGCTGATTGAGCCGGCGATTCTCATCGTGATGGGCATTGTGGTCGTGACGATTCTGATCGCGCTGTATCTGCCGATTTTCTCGATGAGCAACGCGTCGAATTTTGGCGGGTGAGGCGCTCCCCTCCGAACCGGAGTGGGACCCGCGTGCGGCTGTTTAGGGATTGAGCGCGGCAACAATTTGTGATGCATTGGCAGTGAAAGAGGTATTTGGTATGGCTCAGGCTCCCCCATTAACTTTGCCGACCGAGCAGGACGAAACCGCGCAGGCCCAGGCGCTGGCTCGGAGATATCGCTCGGAGTATGTCGATCTGCGGAATTTCCGCATCCAGCACGAGGTGCTGCGCAGCGTGCCGGTGGACATGATGTTTCGCTACAACTTCGTGCCTCTGGAGCAGGAAGAGGATCGTCTGGTGATCGCGGTGAGCGATCCGAGCAAGCTGATGATGCTCGACGAAATCTCCGGCCTGCTGGGGCAGCGGATTGTGACCCGGGTAGCGACGCTGTCGCAGATAACCGATCTGCTGAAGAAGACGGAGCAGTCGCAGCGCGTGCTGGACGAGGCATCGGAGGGGCTGACCTTCGATGTGCTGTCGGCGGACGACAATACCGACGAGAACATCTCGATCGAGAAGCTGACGTCGGAAGAGGACATCAGCCCGATCATCCGCCTGGTGGATACGACGATCTTCACGGCGCTGGAACGGCGGGCGTCGGACATTCACATCGAGTCCTACGACGATTCGGTGCTGATCAAGTACCGCATCGACGGCGTGCTGCAGGCGGCAATGGCGCCGATTGCGCGCGAGCACCACACGACAATCCTGTCGCGCATCAAGATCATGAGCGAGCTGGATATCGCCGAGCGCAGGGTGCCGCAGGACGGGCGCTTCAGGGTCCGCTACAAGGGGCGGCTGATCGACTTTCGCGTATCGATCATGCCCACGGTGCACGGCGAGAACGCTGTGTTGCGCGTTCTCGACAAAGAGTCGATGAGTGAGAAGTTCCGCAAGCTGACGCTCGACGTGGTGGGCTTTGCGGATGACGATCTGAAGCGGTTCCGGCGGTACATTCGCGAGCCGTACGGCATGGTGCTGGTGACGGGACCGACCGGCTCGGGCAAGACCACAACGCTCTATGCAGCGCTGAACGAGATCAAGAGCGACGAGGACAAGATCATCACGATCGAGGATCCGGTCGAATACCAGATTCGCGGGATCACACAGATTCCGGTGAACGAGAAAAAGGGGCTGACGTTTGCGCGCGGCCTCAGATCGATTCTGCGGCACGATCCGGACAAGATTCTGGTGGGCGAGATTCGCGACCAGGAGACGGCGCAGATTGCTATCAACTCCGCGCTGACGGGGCACCTGGTGTTCACGACGGTGCACGCCAACAACGTTGTCGACGTGCTGGGACGGTTCCTGAACATGGGCGTGGAGGCCTACAACTTCGTCTCCGCGCTGAACTGCATTCTGGCGCAGCGGCTGGTGCGCACCATCTGCGAGTATTGCGTGCAGGAGGTGCGCTACGACACGGAGATGCTGCAGTTGAGCGGACTGGACCTGGCGCAGTGGCGGAACTTCCCGTTTCGCGAGGGCCGAGGCTGCATCGAGTGCGGCGGTACGGGTTATCGCGGACGTACAGCGATTCACGAATTGCTGGATTTGACGGACCCGATCCGTGAAATCATTCTGGAGAAGAAGCCGAGTTCCGAAGTGCGCAAGCTGGCGCAGCAGGAAGGCATGCATTTCCTGCGCGAGAGCGCGCTCGACCGGGTGCGGCGCGGGCTGACGACGCTGAAAGAGATTAACAAAGTGACATTCATCGAGGCATCGCGCTAGTGGCTCTGGAAGATATCTTTCGACCTGTGGCGGGAACGCGGCCCGCGGTGGCTTGCGAGATCCGCCCCGAGGGCGTTGTTGCGGCGCGATCCTCGCAGCGAGGCGGCGAGATGACGATGGCGTTCGCCTCTCTGTCCGCTGGAGCCCTGCTGCCTGGCCTCAAGGTGCCGAATCTTGGAGACGCCCGGGCGGTGCGGTTGGCAGTGGAATCGGCTCTGGGCGACATCGGCGTGCGCAACGGAGCGGTGACGGTGGTTGTACCGGATGCCGCGGCGCGGGTGCTGCTGCTTGATTTCGACACACTCCCGGCGAAGCGCACCGAGGCGTTGTCCGTGGTGCGGTTTCGCCTGCGCAAGATGGTGCCCTTTGATGTGGAAGGCTCATCTGTGAGCTATCAGGTCATGACGCAGCGAATCGGGCAGCTGGAAGTTCTGGTGACCGTGATGCCGGGCGACGTGCTGGAAGAATATGAGAGCGTAGTGCGCGAGGCCGGCTTCGACCCAGGCGCGGTGCTGCCGAGCACGCTGGCCGCCGCGGCGGCCGTTGACGGCCGGGGCGCCACCCTGATGGTGAATTACAACGGCGCATCTGTAACCACGGCGGTTACTCAAGGCGAAGAGATGCTCCTGCACCGGTCCATGGACCTGCCGTACGAGCCGTTGGCGCATGAGGAGGAGATGGCGCAGGCGGTCATTACGGCGCTGGCGTGGTATGAAGACACCCTGCGGGGCACGCCGGCAACGATCTACTATGCGGGTCCGGGCGGGGCGCGGGCGGCGGCGCAGTCGCGCTGGATTTCCCTGGTCGATTCACCGCCGCGGATTGCGGACCTGGGATCGACAGACGCTTCGGCGGCCCGGGCCATGCCGGCGGGAATAACGGCCGGCGTGACGGGGTCCCTCGCATGAGGATTGCGGTCAATCTCGCAAGCCATCCTTACGTCGAGCTGCGGCCCGTCTACAACCGGCTGCGAACCTGGATTCTGATTCTCGCGCTGGTGGGCGTGGCGCTCTGGTATCTCTACCGCATCGAGCGGATTCAGGCAGAGGCAGCTGAGGCGCAGGTAACGGGGGTCGAGAACCGAGTGCGCGACCTCGAACACCAGCAGCAGAGCTATCAGGCGATGATGCAGGAGCCAAAGGACGCGGCCATCCTGAAACAGTCCACATTTCTGAACGGGCTTTTCCAGCACAAGGCGTTTTCGTGGACGGCCACGATGACCGACCTGGAAACGGTGCTGCCGTCGGGCGTGCAGGTGATGAGCATCGATCCCATCGTCGCGCCGGATGGGCATGTGACGATTCGGCTGCGGGTTACCGGGGACCGCGGCAGGGCGCTCGACCTGATCCGCAACCTCGAGAAGTCGAGACATTTTGCTTCGCCGAGGCTGGCCTCGGAAACGCTGGCGACCGGACAGGGCCCGCAGAACGTGAATTCGGGCGATGTCAACTTTGACATTCTGGCCGATTATCGGCCGCTGCGGTTGGACACGAACCATGAGAGCAAAGCCGACGCGACTCCCAGAAAGAAACCCCACGTGGTGATGGAGGGACGGTCGACTCCATGAATCGCGGCGGTGTTTTTTCCAAACTCAACCTGCATCTCTTCCTGCTTATCGCGGTCGTCGCGGTGGACGGTTTCATTGGCGTTCGCTACGCGTTGGCCTGGCGCGCAATCCGCGCCGCGGAGTCGGGCAGTTTTGTTCAGGAGGGGCTCAAGTATCAGCAGCTCCAGTCGCAGATGCAGCACCTGAACGGGCTGCCGCACAAGGTGGATCTGGCCGACGAGGACGCGCAGAAATTTTATGACGAACGTATCCCGCCCAACTGGTCTACGATCCTGGCGCAACTGGGCGAAGTGGCGTCGAAGAATCAGGTAAAACTGTCGCGGGCGGCCTATGCGGGGAATGTGGCCACCGGCGGACTGACCGAGCTGCATATCGATGCGGGGCTGAGCGGGCAGTATTCGAATCTGATGCGCTTCATCAACGGCATCGAGCGCGACAAGGACCATGTGTTCTTCATCATCAATGGCATCACGCTGACCGGGCAGCAGGGTGGCCTGGTGAACCTGCGGCTGCGGCTCACGACGTATATTCGCGGAAGTGCGACGGACCTTCCCCCGGCGGGCAGTCTTGAAGGAAATCCGCAGGCCGGCGCGGAAGTCAGCCCGGTAACCAGTCCCGGGGCCAGCCCGGCCGCCAGCGGGGAGCCGCAATGAAGACCGGCCTCGACAACAAGCGGAACGTGATGATCCTGGCGGTGCTGGGCGTGGTCATGCTGGGCGCGGTGGTCTATTTCGTGATGAATGTTTTCGGTGGGGGCAGTGCTCCACCGGCGGCGCCGCAGCAGGCGACGACGGCCGCGCAGCCGGCAGCGGGCGAGAGTCGTGGAGGCCATGCCGCGGAGAAGATTCCGCCGCTGGCCAGCCTTGACCCGACGCTGCATCCGGAAGTGATGGCGGGTGCGGAAGCTCTGGAGTACAGCGGCGCGGGGCGGAACATTTTTTCCATGATGTCGGCTCCGGTGGATATTCCGAAAACGATCGCGCAGATTCGACCGAACACCCCGCCGCCGCCTCCGCCGCCACAGGGACCGCCGCCTCCGCCGCCCATCGATCTAAAGTTTTTTGGATACGAGGCGAATAACGGCGCGAAGAAGGCATTTCTGCTGAAGGGCGACGACGTATTCATTGCGTCGGAGGGCGACGTCGTGGACCATCACTATAAGGTGGTGAAGATCACGCCGCTTTCAATTCAGGTGACGGATCTGCTCTACAACAACACGCAGACGCTGCCGCTGACGCAGAGCTGACCGAACGATCAAGCGGTTAGCGAGATATCGGAACATGGAAATGGACATAGCGCATCGAGAATCCGACAGCGAGCAGGGCTACATGCTGTTGGCCGTGGTTTTTCTGACCCTGCTGGTGCTCATCAGCCTGGCGGTCGCCGCGCCGAAGATTGCGATGTCCATCCAGCGCGATAAGGAGCTGGAGACGATCCATCGCGGTCAGCAATACAGGCGGGCGATCAAGCTGTACTACCAGAAATTCGGGCGCTACCCGACCTCGATCGATCAGCTCGTCGAGACCAATCAGATTCGCTTCCTGCGGAAACGCTACGTCGATCCGCTGACCGGCAAAGATGACTGGAAGCCGGTCCTCTACGGCCAGGCTCACGTGCGCCCCTTGGGATTCTTCGGGCAACAGCTCACGATGGCCGCTGGTCTGGGCACGACCGGCGCATCGATGTATACGGCGGCGGCAACGACCACGACGGATGCGAACGGCATACCCATCGCGAGCCCGGACGGGTCTTCGTCAGGTGGGACGGATGGCAGTTCAACATCCAGCAGCGGGTCACTCAATAGCCAGGGCGGGGGGAGCTCGATCAATTCCGGCGCCGGCTCAACCGGCATTTCTACGATGTTCCCGCAGTCGTCGAGCTCAGGGTTTGGCTCCGGGTCGGGGTCCGGGTTTGGCTCCTCGACGAATTCGCCCACGGGCTCGCAGACCGGTGTGCCTGGGAGTGCGGGCAGCAGCACCTCGGCAACGACGTTCGGCGGGGCCGGTCCCATCGTTGGCTTCACACTGCCAGTGGATAAGCCCTCGCGGGTCCTCTACAAGCAGCAGAAGCGCTACAAGCAATGGGAGTTCAACTACGATCCCGCGGAAGATCAGGCGCAGGCGCTGGCGGGGCTGACGAACGGCGTGTCCTCGGGCGGCGTGCCCACGAATCCGAATTCTCCGAACGGGACTGGTCCCGGTACGACGACGCCGGGGTCAATTCCGCCGCCGCCAACTTCCACTCCGGGCCCTGATTCGGGCTCCCCGTCTTCGCCGACGGACCCGACTTCTCCGCAATAGCGAGAGCCGTACTCAAAAATCTGCAATCTGGATGAACTCTCCGCTAGTAAATGCGGAAGTTGACCTCGATATTCACTTCGACCGCGACGGCGCGGCCATTGAGCTGGGCGGGTTTGAATTTGTATTGGCGGACGGCCTCGATGGCTTTCTCGTCGAGTCCCATGCCGAGGGGGCGGACGATATGGACGCGCTGGGGATTGCCGAGGGGATCGACGATGAGGCCAACGACGCAGATGCCCTGATATTTGGCGCGGCGGGCCTCGTCGGAGAACTCGGGATCGGGCGCAAATATAAGGATGGGGTTGGAGACACCGCCACCGACCTTGTAAAGGCCTCCGCCGTAGCCGCCTCCAGTGCCAGGGCCGATGCCGTTGCCGTTCCCCGAGCCGATGCCGCCGCCGGAGCCCGAGCCGAATCCTGAACCTGAACCCGAACCCTGGGAAGAGAAGGCGATCTGCGGAGATTGCGGGATGCCGAGGTCGGGCATGTTGGCGTCAGGCAGCTTGATGGGAGGCTTGACCACGGTGGGCTCGACGGCGAGCTTCGGGTTATCGAGACGGAGGATTTGCGGCGGTGTGATCTGGGTCTTGGCGAATTTTGGGAGCTTGCCTTTGCTGGCTTCGAGAATTTCATGATTGCCGCCGCCACCGCCGCCACCCATCGTGTCCTTGAGAGGCGAGGCGGGAATGAACGGGGTGACGTCGACAGCGGTGGCGATGAGTTTCTTCTGGATTTGGCGCTCGTGCCAGCGGTCAAGCGCGAATAGTACGATGATCGCGCAGATCAGGGCGTGAGCGCCGACGGATAGAATGCTGGTCCAGCGGGACTGGGTTTGGATTTCGAGGCCGGCGAAGGTGGGTACATAGGGCTGGACTTTTTCAGGCGCGCCATCGAGAGCGGTGAGGCGGTCTTCCACACCAGCGAGCAGCGTGGCTGGGGCGGCTTCGCGGGCAAAGGCGGCGTAGAGGGCCTGTTCGAGTTCGGCGTCGGTTTCAATCATCGTGGACCTCACTTCAACTGCGGGCCATCGAGTGCAGGACTTCTAGTGCAGGACCCGAGTCAACTTTTCGCGCAGCAGGAGCAGGGTGCGCCGGAGGTGACTCTTGACGGTGTCGACGGGCATGCTGAGCGCGCCGGCAATATCATCGACTGACATATCTTCCTGGTAACGGAGCGCGATGACGGTGCGCTGGATCACCGGGAGCGAGGCCACCAGCTGCCGTAGCTGGCGGCTGAGGAGCGGATCGCCGGGGCTCGCGTCGACGGCCAGCTCGGGCAGGTTGAGATCCCGAAAATCGGCGGGATCGGTGACGACTTCGTGCCGCCGGTCGCGCTGGCGGATCCGATCGATGGAGCGATGCACACTAGTGCGGCGTAGCCAGTGGAGGACATGATCGTCCGACGCGAGCTCGTCGAGCTTGGCGTGCAGTTCCAGAAAGACATCCTGCGCGGTCTCTTCGGCGAGGAAGCGGTCGCCCAGGATGCGGAGGGCGATGCTGAAGACCATCGACTGGTGCTCCAGCATAGCTGTGCGGAAGGAATGCTCGCGAGCTTTCAGGTGTACATCCTGCCTTCACTTGTGTATACGCCTGAAGCGGGCGGGGAGGGTGCAGAATTTTTGGATGGATGTGCAGGGAGTCACCGTGGGACTGAATACCGAGGAGTCACCGGGTGCGGCGGGATATGGATGATTCGAAGATCCGCGTCGGACAGCAGAGTGAGTACTGGAGAGCTACCACATTCGGACTGCTTCTGCTACGCTCGCCGCACGGCGGGGAGTTGAGAGGTTTGCTTCTGGAAGCCCACTCATTGAGCATCGATCGCGCTGAGCTGCTGTCCATCGTGCGGGGTACGATCTTTGTGTTTTCCGGTTTGCTGGCCTGCGTCATCGCGGCCGTGCGCGGGTGGGGTGGCGTACTCATCCTCGTCTGGTTTGGAATCTTCAACCTCACGTATGGCAGGCGGATCCTGTATGGCCGGAGTGGGGACGGATGCAAATGTAACTGCTGCTGTTACTGAAGCCGTGCGTGCGTCGCCGTTTCCGGCCTGAGTCAGAAAAGGGGGCATCATGAATCGACGCCAATTTGCAACTCGTTCCCTGGCCGCGGCCGCGGGGGCTGCGCTCGGTCACCATCCTTGTTATGCCAGTGCGTCGCTTACCGCAAATCAGGCTCCGGGCGCGGCGCCCGAAGCGTCCATACAAAAGGCGCGCTTTCCGGAAGGCTTTATCTGGGGCACGGCGACCGCCTCCTACCAGGTGGAGGGCGCGTGGAACGAGGATGGCAAGGGCGAATCGATCTGGGACCGATTCACGCATACGCCAGGGAAAGTCCGCGGCGGCGTGACGGGGGATGTGGCGTGCGATCAGTACCACCTCTATCCGCAGGACATCGCCCTGGCCAAGCGCCTCAACCAGAAGAGCCAGCGTTTCTCCATTTCGTGGCCGCGCATTCAGCCGACGGGAACCGGCGCACCCAACATGAAGGGGGTGGACCACTACAGTCGCTTTGTCGATGCTCTGCTTGAGGCCGGAATCCGGCCCTGGTGCACGATGTACCACTGGGATCTTCCGCAGGCGCTCGAAGACCGGGGAGGCTGGCCGAATCGGGAGTTAGCGAGTTACTTCGCAGACTACGCCGGCATTCTTGCGAAGCATCTTGGCGATCGAGTAACCATCTGGGCGCCGTTTAACATGCCGTGGGCGATCGCCTTTATGGGATACGCCGCTGGCGCCTTTCCCCCTTGCCGAACCAGCTTCAACGATTTCCTGAAGGCGGCGCACACGCTGGCCCTTGCTCAGGCGGAGGCGCACCGCGCCGTGAAGGCAGCGTCTCCGAAGGCAACGGTGGGGAGCGCGTATGAGATGGCTCCGGCCTACCCGAAGACGGACTCGGACGACGATCGCGCCGCCGCGGCTCGATACCATGCGATGAACAATGTCTTTTTTCTTGAGGCGGCCATGTATGGCCGTTATCCGAAGGCTTTTGTTGGAGAGCCGCCGCTTGATCTGATGGGTTACAAAGCAGGCGACGAAAAGCTGCTGTATGCGCCGCTGGACTGGGTGGGCTTTCATTACTACACACGGCGCATCGTCTCGGATGCGAGCAAGGAGCAATTTCTGGGCGGGGGTAAGTTCAGTGGTACCGAGATCGAGAACAATGCGCCGGGCGGCCGCGATCCTTATACACGCTTCCGAGCGGCGATGCCGAAGGAGGGTCCGCTGACGGATGCTGGTTTGGAGGTTTGGCCGCGCGGCATCTACGACCTGGTGACTCAGATTTCCAGGGAGTACAACCACCCGATTATCGAAATTACCGAAAGCGGCTGCGGGTATCTCGATGGGCCCGATGAAGATGAAGACGGGCGCATACCGGACGGACGGCGTATTGAGTGGTACCGCGAAGTGCTTGCGGAGCTGGCGCGCGCGATCGACGATGGAGTGAGGGTGCGCGCCTTTCATGCCTGGACGCTGCTCGATAACTTCCAGTGGGCGGAGGGTTATACGGAGCGCTATGGGTTGATCTATACGGACTTCCGCAACCAGAAACGCACGATCAAGGATTCGGGCCTTTGGTACGGTCGAGTAGCTGCTTCTAACCGGCTTGATGTTTGAGTCTGGTACCGCGGGCAGGAGTGGTGGCGGTGCTCCCGCTTGCTAAGATTCCCAGCGAGATTATCCCATATATACAGCCCAAGTAGGGAATCTCCCAATACTTGGACGTGAGTTATTGACTTTGGCCTGCGGATGGCGGACGCGTGTGAGACGCAGTGCTGCCTTCGGTCATGCCCAGCGCCCACTTGATGGCTTCGAAATACATCGTGCGGATGTCGGGATCCTGCCACGACTCCTCGGTATGGCCGAGGGTGGAGTAAAAGACGCGCCCTTTGCCGTACATTTTGCTCCACGCAACGGGAAAGTCGTGATCGGTGCGGTGGATGCGCGGGTTATTTTCGTAGTTGAGCTTTGAAGGGTCGAGGCTAAGCAGGACGTTGACCTTGTCGCGCGACCAGTCTTTGGGCTGGTAAATCTCGTCGTATTTAACGAAGGCGTGCGGGAAGTGGCGGACGGCGGGGAAGCTGGGGTCCTCGTTGATGATCGGCGCGTTGAAGGTGCCCCAGGGATGCTGGTCGAACCAGCCACCGATCATCTCGCCATACTCTGGCCAGGTGTAGTTGGTGTCGAGCGCCGCGTGGATGCCGACGAAGCCCTTGCCGTCTTCGTGAATGAAGGAGAGCATGTCCTGCTTCTGGGTGGCGTCCATGTCGAGCTCGCCGGTGGTACTGGCGAAGACGAGGACGTCGAAGTAGTTCAGGCTTTTCGCGTTGTTTTTCAGATCTTTTTTGGTGAGTAGCTCGGTGTCGGTGCGCAGCATGGTGTCCCACAGCCCACTCTGTTGGCCCATGTTGAAGATGGCCACCATGGCTGCGGAGATGGAGTCGTGCTCGAAGCCCTTGGTCTGTCCAGTGACCAGAACGTGCTTGAGGTGAATCTGTTTGGCGTGAGGCGGTGGGGGCGCAGCGGCGCTTCCAGTGGATTGCGCGTGGGAATTGAGGTTCAGCGCAAGAGTGAGGACGACGAGGATCGGGAAATGAGAAGGTCTTAGAACGCGCAAGCGGACTCCTTACATCGATCGGAACAAAGTGTAGCGCGCCGAACAGCGCGGATGTTTTGTCCGAACGCGCCTAGAAAGACTGGCAGTGATGGACGACGCCTTCTTTCATGACGAGCAGCAGGTTCCCCTTTGGGTTGGCGAGGATCGTGATGTCGTCAAGGGGTGAGCCGTCGAGGACGAGGAGGTCGGCGATGGCTCCTTCGACGATGACGCCGAGGCGGCCTTCCATTCCGACGAGTTTGGCGGCGACCGTGGTGGCGCTGGCGAGGATTTCTTCGGCGGGGAGGACGCGGGCGCGGATGGAGAATTCTTCGCACTGGCGGACGTGGGTGGGGCCGAGGAGATCGGTGCCGAAGGCGATGGTGACGCCGGCGTTGCGCAGGATAGAAAGACTTTCGAGGCCCGCCTTGCGGACGTTTTCGATTTTTGCGATGGAGGCGGCGGGAAGGCCGAGGGCGGGACCGTCCTCGGCAAGAGCTTCGTAGGTGACGAGGGTGGGGACGGCGACAGCATTGCCTCTGGCGGCGAAGCGGGCGGCGGCATCGTCGATGAGGTTGCAGTGTTCGAGGGAGTGGACGCCGCACTCGACGGCGCGGACGATGCCTTCGGCGGTGTAGAGGTGCGCGGCGACGTAGGTTTTTGCGTCGAGTGCTTCTTCGACGGCGGCGTTCATTTCGGCGACGGAATAGCCCATCCACGCGACGGGATCGGTGGGGCTGGCCACGCCGCCGTTGCCCATGACCTTGATAAAGGATGCGCCTTCGCGGAGTTGCTGGCGGCAGGCGAGGCGGACTTCTTCGACGCCGTCGGCGATGCGGCCGAGTGCGCCGAAGTTCGTTGACCAGCGGTTGGGGTCGTGGGTGTCGTAGCGAGGGCGCGCGTCGGAGTGGCCGCCTGTTTTCGAGAGCGCTTTGCCGCAGGTGAAGAGGCGCGGGCCGGGGGTGAGGCCTTGTGCGACGGCTTCGGCGAGCGAGTGGGTTGCGCCGCCGAGGTCGCGTACGGTGGTGAATCCGCGCTCGAGCATGCCTTTAAGGATGGGGATAGTGCGGAGGACAGCGGTGGCCGCGGGGAGCTGCGCGTTGGCGGCGATGTCCATCATGCTGGCGACGACATGGACGTGGCAGTCGATGAGGCCGGGGATGACGGTGCGGCCTTTGACGTCGATGATCTGGCAGGTGGAGGAGGGGGTTTTGGCGTTGAGGTCGCGGATGAGGCCGCCTTCAATGAGGATGTTGCCGGGGCGCGGGTCGGGGCTGGTGGCGTCGACAATGATGGCGTTCTGCAGAAGGGTCTGCATGGTGAGATAGTAATGCGGGACGGAGTGGGTGCGATGGCGGAAGTCGATTTCGATTCGGTGGACGACTATATCGACGCACAACCCATGAGTTCGCGGAAAGTGCTCGAGCGGGTGCGCGCGACGATTCGCAGGGCGATTCCGAAGGCCGAGGAAACGATCTCGTACGGGATTCCAACTTACAAAGTAGATGGGGTTGTGGTGGTGTATTTTGCGGGGTGGAAGAAGCACTATTCGTTGTATCCGGTGAGCGCGCCGGTGCTGGCTGAGTGCAGTGATGTGGAGGGGTCGTACACGCTGGAGAAGAGCACGATCCGATTTCCGCTTGGGGAGCCGGTTCCGGTGGGGCTGATTGAGTGCATCGTCAAGGCCCGGTTGAAAGGGATGGCGAGCCGACCAAAGAAGGGCGCGGCGAAGGGCTAAGCAGATGACTTATACGGGGTGATGAGGCGGATACGGGCAGGACGCATCTCACGGAGTGTTCATATGAAGTGGTAGCAAGTTCTCCTAATCTGACTTGATGCGCCGCGTGATGATGTTCCTGAACCCTTTGCTGATCCACAACGAGAAGCGGCGCGCCGCCGTGGAGCAGATTGCCGAGTTGCTGAGCGGGTACGGCAGCGATGTGCATCTGCAGGAGACGCTGTCGGCACATTCGGCGGGGCAACAGGCGCGCGAGGCGGTGGTGGCGGGGTTCGACGCGTTCCTGGTGTGCGGCGGAGACGGGACGGTGTTCGAGGTGATGCAGGGCGTGGCCGGGTCGGAGGCGACGCTGGGCGTGTTGCCGTTCGGGACGGGGAACGTGATCGCGCAAAACCTGCGAATGCCACGGAATCCGCTGGCGGCGGCGAAGCTGCTGGTGGGAGCGCAGGCGCGCGAGGTGAGCCTCGGGGAAATCATGCTGAATCCGGTAGGACACAAGCGGATGCAGAGCTGGTATTTCTTTATCGCCGCTGGGATGGGGGTGCATGCCGCGCTGATGAATCTGGCGCCGACCGGGCAGGGCAAGCGGCGCGGCGGGCGGCTCGCGTATTTTATTGGCGGGGCACGGCTGCTGGTGGAGCACCCGGTGCAGGCATTCGATCTGGAAATGAAGCTGAGCGATGGGAGCACGCAGCGGGTGGAGGCGTGCGAGGCGATTGCGACGCACGTGGGGGAGATCAATCGCTGGCGCCCAGGGGGCGATCCTTTTGCGGAATGGCTGCGGGTGGCATGGGTTCCTCCCACGGGTCGGATCGGGCTGGGGCACGCGAGCTTTCATGCGCTGGCGACGGGGAAGAACAACGGGCATGGGGGATGGGGAAGGCTGCCGTTCGCACAATATGTAACAGTCACGAGCATGATTTGCCGGCCATTGAATGGGAACCATTACAGCAAGCCGCTGCTGGTGGAGGCCGATGGCGAGGTGCTGGGGGCGAGCTATACGGCGATCGGCGTTTCCGACAAGAAGCTGAACCTGCTTTGGCCGCACAGACCAGGGACCGGCCAATAGGCGGCAGCGTCAGAGCTATTCGGAACGCAGAACACGCAGCGGGTCAATACTGGCAGCGCGGGCCGCGGGGATGGCGCTGGCGGCGAGGGCGACGGCGGCAACTCCGGCGACGGCGAGCAGGTAGCTGAGGGCATCGAGAGGCTTGACGCCGTAGAGCGATGAGGTGAGGCCGCGACCGACGAGCATAGCCAGGGGGATGCCGGTGACGACTCCGCAGGCGGTTAGGAGGAGGCTGTCCCGGAGGATCTTCCAGACGACCTGGGCGCGGCGCGCTCCTACCGCCATGCGGACGCCGATCTCGGCGGTGCGCTGGGTGACGCGGTAAGCGAGGGTTCCGTAGAGGCCCGTGGCGACGAGGACAACGGCGAGCAGACCAAAAAACTCCGCGAGGCGCGCGAAGAGAAGCTGGCTTGGGATGGTGGTTTCAAATTGCGCGCGCTGGGTGATGGGCTGGATCAGCGGCAGGTTCGGGTCCAGTTGCTGGAGGGCTTGGCGCGCCTGAATACGCCGCTGACCATGTCGCCCTCGGCTTCTTCGGGCTCGGCTCCGATACGGACAGCGACTTTGCCGCCGGACAACGGCGCGTAGGCGATGACCTCGCTCAGAGTGCCATGCTGGCGGTGCAGCGCGTCGTAGACAGGATAGGAAAATGTGTCATTCCAATCGATAGTGCCGGTTCCGCGCGGTGGATTGGAGGTGCGCAGATAAACAAGGCGGGTGGGATTGGCGACAGGGAGCGAGCGCAGCAGGACTGCATTCATGACACTGAAGACCGCCGTGTTGGCGCCTACGCCGAGAGCGAGGGTAAGGATGGCGGTAAGGGCGAAGCCTGGACTTTGGCGCAGGCCGCGCAGCCCGAAGCGGAGATCGCGGCGGATATTGTCGAGGCCGATCCAGCGGTCTTTGCTGTAGAAGTGCTCCTCGGCGGCGCGCATGTTGCCGAACTGGCGGCGGGCCTTCCAGCGGGCTTCGTCGGAGCTGAGGCCTTCCTGGCGGAGGTCGTCGGCTTCCAGGTCGAGGTGGGCCCGGATTTCTTCGGCAAAGTCTTCTTCGCTGCGCTTGCGGCGGAACATGGTTATGCCTCCCCGGTGATGGGGTGCTCGCCCGAGTCGAGAATGAGGCCCATGGCGCGGGTGAGGCGCTGCCACTCCGTGGTCTTTTCCGTGAGCTGCTCGCGGCCTTTGGCCGTGAGGGAGTAGAAGCGTGCCTTGCGGTTGTTTTCGCTCACGCCCCACCGGGCGCGGATCCACCTTTTGTCCTCGAGGCGCTGGAGAGCAATGTAGAGAGAGCCGTGGTCTACGGCAAAGACCGCTTCGGACCGGCGCTGGATGGAGCGGGCGACACCCTGCCCATGGCAGGGACCGAAGAGGAGGGTGCGAAGGATGAGTAGGTCGAGGGTGCCCTGGAGGAGGGAGAGGCGGTCGCGGCTTGGATCCTGGGTCGTCATTCGACCCAAGCATCGGCTTGTCTGGGTCGAATGTCAACCCGAGGGAGATCGAAACAGGAAATGACCGGGGCAGGATTCAGAGGGTCGCAGATTTCCCGGAATGAAAACCGGTGAGCGACTTTCGGCCACATGGCCCCTTCCCGTCTCATGCGGCGTTGCGGCTCGCCGATGAGCCACCTGTACAGGCGTGCTTTGTCCTGATCCGATTCATTGGAAATGAGCCGATATGCCGCAGAGACAGGGAAGCGGTGAAGAGTGGTGTCGCTACGTTTTGGCGCTGGAGACTTCGGACGAGGGGTACTGGGACTGGGATCTGGCGGCGAAGCAGCTATGGGGATCGAAACGTTTTCAGTCGGTGACCGGGGTGGGGCGCCCGTGCTCGACCCTGGATGCGTGGATGGAACGGGTACATCCCGAGGATAAGGCACGCGTGGAAAGGGAGCTGCGGGCTCTGGGAACGGGCAAGGCGGAGAAGCTTGCGAACGAGCATCGTGTGGAAAGCGGAGACGGCTCGTGGCGTTGGGTGCAGGTGCGGGGTGTGGCGGCGCGGGACAGCGGGGGCCAGGTGACGCACGTCGCAGGATCGCTCAGCGACAACACGGAGTGGCGTATGGCGGACGCGTTGACGGGACTGCCGAACCGCGCGTTCTTTGTGGATCATCTCGAGCGGCGGATCGAGCGCGGGTTCCGGCATGCGGACTGGGACTTTGCGGTGCTGTCGGTGGCTCTGGACCGCTTCGCACAGCTGAGCGAGACGCTGGGATCGATGGGCGGTGAGCGGCTGCTCATCGAGACCGCGCGGCGCCTCGAGGCGATGCTGCCCGGAGAGTCGGTGGCGGCGCGGCTGATGAGCGGTGAATTCCTGATTTGTCTGGAAGGGGCGCACACGGAGGGGGACGCGGCGCAGTTCGGAGCACAAGTCATCGAAGCTTTCCGGGAGCGCTATGTGTGGCGCGGACATGCGATTGGGCTGCCGCTGGCGGTGGGGGTCGCGAAGGCCAGCATGCTGTATTCGCATCCCGAGGATCTGATGGCAGACGCGGAGAGCGCGCTGATGCACGCGCGGAAGCGGGAGCACGCATGGTTGGCTTGTTATTCCCAGGGGATGCGAGAGCTGGCGCTCGAAAGGCTGGATTTGGAGGGCGAACTGGAGCGGGCGATCCGCGATGGCGAGCTGGCCATGTTTTATCAGCCGGAGGTGGATCTGCAGGCGAACCGCATCATCGGATTCGAGGCGCTGGTGCGGTGGAAACATCCGCGTCGAGGGCTGCTCCTGCCGTCTGAGTTCATTCCCCTGGCGGAGGAGACGGGGCTCATTGTTCCGCTGGGAGCATGGGGAATTAGAGAGGCTTGCCGGCAGATGGTGGAATGGCGGCAGGCCGGCGGCGAGGAGATGCAGAAAGCGCGCATGAGTGTGAACCTTTCGGCGAAACAGCTGGAGCAGCCGGACCTGGCGGATCAGGTGAAGAAAGCACTGGAGGGAACGGGACTGAACCCCTGGAGCCTGCGGCTGGAGGTAACGGAGAGCAGTCTGATCTCCGATGGGCTGATGGCCGAAATGACGATGAGGGCGCTGGAAAAGTTGGGCGTGGGGCTTCACATGGACGATTTCGGGACTGGGTACAGCTCGCTCGATTACATGCAGCGCTTTCCGTTCGACACCCTGAAGATCGACCGCTCGTTTGTGCGGGGGATCGCGTATGACCACCAGTCGCACCTGATTGTGCAGTCGATCTTGGATCTGGCGCGGTCGTTCGGGATGGATGTCGTAGCTGAGGGGATAGAGGACGCAGAACAGCTGGAGACGTTGAAGACCATGGGGTGCCCGTGCGGACAGGGATACTACTTCGCGAAGCCGATGGAACCGGGGGCGATCGCTGCGCTGATGCGCGAGGGTGCGTGGAAGCCCGGGGAGGCCGTTGTGCGCGCGTGAGACAGCGTGATCTGCCGGAGGTCAGCCTTTGGCAAACTGCAGGGTAAAGATGAGAGCGAGGGTAAGCGCCAGCGACGCCACCGCTAAAACCATGTTTGCAAGGACAATCTCCTTTCGCGTTGCCGGATGGTTCCGCTCTGTCGGGGGGATCGGGCGGCATCAGGAGCCCGATTCTGCAAATCCATACACTCCGTCGGCGGAGAGCGCGGAGACGCGGGCGGTGATGAGGCGGTTGGCGGGGATTGATTCGCCGTTTTCGGAGCTGAGGGTGAGCTTCAGGAAATTGTCGGTGACGGCTGCGGTGACGCCGCTCGGCCCGGATTGCCGATCGGGCTCGATAGTGACGGCAGAGAGGGTGCGGCCGATGAATCTCGCGCGGAAGGCGCGCGATTTTTCGTCGATGTGGGCGCGCAGGGTGGACATGCGTTCGTGAACGGCGCGGGCCGGAACGGGATTCTGGCGGTGAAGCTCCCACGCCGGCGTGCCGGGCCGGGCTGAAAACGGAAACAAATGTAAGTAGGTGAAGGGCTGCGCTGCGATGAATCGGTAGCTCTCGTCGAAGAGGGCATCGGTTTCGCCGGGGAAGCCGATCATGACGTCGGCGCCGATGGCGGCCTCGGGGAGGTTCTCGCGGATGGCGGCAATTTTCCCGGCGTAGTGCCAGGGGCGATAGCGGCGGTACATGCGGCGAAGGATGGCGTCCGAGCCCGACTGCAGCGGCAGGTGCGCGTGGCGACCGAGGCGAGGATGGTTGCCGGTTGAGAATTCGCGATAGAGAGCGAGCAAATCAGGCGACCAGTCCATGGGCTCGATGGAGCTCAGCCGCAAGCGGGGGAGAGACGTCTGCGTCAGGATCGCTGCTACCAGGTCTTCAAAGCGCTGGACAGGTCGGAGGTCGCGGCCCCAGCGGCCGAGGTTGATGCCGGACAACACAAGCTCCTGGCCGCCGTCTTCCCCATCCTGGTCGACGTAGCGGCGGACGCTGTCGAGGCAGGCGGCGAGAGGAACCGAGCGCGAGTGTCCCCGAGTAGTGGGAATAATGCAGAAGGAGCAACGATTGCCGCATCCATCCTGCACCTTAAGGTTGGGGCGGGTTTGGTGGGAGTCGGGAGCGAACGGCAGCGTGGCGAGCTCGGCGTGGGCGAAAGCGTCGTCGTGCAGGATAGCGCCGAGCGGGACAAAGTTCTTCTGGTCCGGAGCCGTCAGGCTGAGCTGCACTGCCAGATCCGCAACCATCGATTTGTGGCTGTTACCGATGACGGCATCCACTTCGGGAAGGGTGGCGAGTTCCTGGGGGGCGCGCTGTGCGTAGCAGCCCGTGACGATGACCCGGGCTTTCGGGTTCTGGCGGCGTACGCGGCGGAGGTATGCGCGCGCCTGGCGATCGGCTTCGGCGGTTACGCTGCAGGTGTTTACAATAACAACATTGGCCGAGGCAGGGGCTGCGGCGATCGAAAGTCCCCTTTGGCGCAGGCTGGCGGCGATGGCTTCGCCGTCGGCGCGGCTGGCGCGGCAGCCAAAGTTCTCCACGTGATATTCTGCCACGTTGCTCAGTGTATCAACATGGAATGAGGAGGGTTCGGCGGCCGGCCGAACCCAAAACCTCTCTGAGGCTGCTTTCATTTTTTGGTGTACGATCCAGCCTTAAGCAGAAGATCAGCAAGTTCGGGATAGGAAAGTCAGGACCAGACAGTCAGGACCAGGAGTTGATATGAAACGGCGCATTCTTCTTGTCGATGATGACGTTGCCATTTTGCTGACCTTGAAGGCAGTGCTCGAAATCAGCGGGTTCGAGGTGCAAACCGCGGCTTCAGCGCGCGAAGCGAAGCTGCGGCTGAAGTCGAACGAGTACCACATGGTGATCACGGACCTGCGCATGGAGAGCGAAACGGCAGGCGAGGAAGTCGCGGCCGCCGCGAAGAAGGCGGCGAACCAGCCGGCGGTGGCCATGCTGACGGCCTATCCGCCGCAGGATGCGGAGTGGGTGACGACTTCCGACACGGACAAGGTCCTGGTGAAGCCCATGAACACTCAGGATCTGCTGCGGCAGATTGAGGCGATGCTGGTCTCGCACGAGGATAAGAAGCGGAAAGAGAGCGCGAAGAAGATCGATGCGCTCCCGGTGGCTCAGGTGGCGGCGAAGAAGCCGCGCAAGCTCGCGGATGCAAGATAAGCGAGCGGTCAGCGATGGCCACCGGCGTTCAGGAAAACGACGAGCCAGCGGCACGGGTAGGGGATGCGCCAAATGCGGTAACCGTTCAGCCTCGCAACGGCATGGCACACGATCCCTGATCGACAACGATGAACGATGCGGGAGCCGAAGCGCTTAGGCGTGGACTACGGACCTAGCTCGCCTGGCTCAGCGTCCGCTTCTGCTGGAAACAGCCGCGGCACAGAACGGGTCGCCCCTGGGTGGGCTTGAACGGAACGGTAGTTTCCGTTCCGCATTCCGAGCAGACGGTGCGCGTTTCGGGACGAGCGGAGCCTGAGCCGGAAGCCCGTTTGGCCTTGCAGGTTTTGCAGCGTTTCGGGTCGTTCTTGAATTGCTTATCGAAGAAGAACAACTGCTCGCCCGCCGTGAAGACGAAATCGCTTCCACAGTCGGCGCACTTGAGAACCTTATCGACGAAATCCATCCCGCTTCCCTCGCCCTTGTCCCGAAGCACCCGTTCTAACAGCGCCAGACTGACGGCGCGCCCGGATCGTCCGGCACTTCAAAACAGTGCCGGCTTTCTGCGACACGCCCCTTGTGACCGGACGTGGCACTACCGATTGATTAAGGGGCCCTGGTGGCGCCGGAGGACAGCGGCCATCCAGGATCGACATTCCTGAGGGGCCTGCTCTCCAACCGCCGTGCCGCGATGAGGTGCGGCAAAGAACAACACCGGCAAAGCCAGAAATTTCCGTTTGGGGGAACGGAATTACAAAGTGAGAAACGACCGGTCCGACAGCTCGGGGCGCTAACAGCGCTTTGAGGGTTGGCCCTGTCCCGTCAGCTGAAAACCTGCTGCCGGAAGGCTCAGACTCTGTCGAGATTCTGGGGACCTGGACGGACCGGCCCGGTTGACTAATCCTGCTCTTTACGAGCCTTTTTACGATTCCGCTTCCGCGCCAGCGCTTCCTTTACGCGTCGCTTTTCACCGGGCTTCAGATAGAAGGAATGACGTTTGACTTCTTTAATGATGTCTTCCTGCTGAACCTTCCGCTTAAACCGGCGGAGTGCATTTTCAAGCGGCTCGCCTTCCTGTATGCGAACCTCTGCCAAAGAACTACACCTCCAGACGACCCACGCTGGGCAAGCACAAGATTACAGGAAGCGGGGGGCAATTTCCACTAATCGGCGTGGAGCGGGTCACCAGTCGTACGCCAAACGACGCCGCCCGGAGACGGAAGGGAGTCGTTCTGGCTAACGCTCTTATAACTTCCCGCTTTTGGAGCCGGTTTGTGAAGAGAAAAACCCAGGCTACCTGTTGACATTCTAATGGAAGATGGAGTATCTGTAGAACTCCAACAGGAGGGTGCGTGGGAGAAGAGCGGTCGGATGTTCTGCAGGGAACGCTGGATCTGATGGTGCTGAAGACGCTGGAGTCGATGGGGCCGCAGCACGGATATGGGATCGCGCGGCGCATCGAGCAGATCAGCGAGCAGGCGCTCAGGCTGAATCAGGGAACGATTTACCCCGCCCTGCTGCGGCTGCGGCAGCGGGGATGGATCAGGGCGGAGTGGGGGTCGAGCGAAAACGGACGGCGCGCGCGGTACTACTCGCTGACACGGACCGGGAAGACGCAGATCGAAAAGGAGACCGAGAGCTGGGAGCGGGTGGCGGCGACGATGGCGCGGTTTCTGACGGCAGCCGGTATCCGGTAGCTGGGAGTGGGGATGAGCGGATTGCGGACATTCTGGAGCCGGTTCGGGGCGATGTTTCGACGGCGAGCGCTCGATCGCGACCTCGACGACGAGCTGCGTTCGCATCTCGAGATGGCGACACAGGAAAACCGGCGGCGAGGGATGAGCGATGAAGAAGCGCGGAGGAAGGCGATGCGGGATTTTGGCGGAGTGACGCAGGTGCGGGAGACGGTGCGGATGCGGGAAGGACTTCCCTTCTTCGAGAATCTGTCGCGCGATCTGGGGTATGCGCTGCGAATGCTGCGAAAGAGTCCGGGATTTGCGGCCATTGCCATTGGCTCCCTTGCGCTCGGGATTGGCGCAAACACCGCGATTTTTTCGATTGCGAAACAGGTGCTGCTGGATCGGCTCAACGTGCCTCACCCGGCGGAGCTGCGGCTGTTCGCGTGGAGGTCCGCGCGGAAGAGCGTTGTCCACAGCTCATGGGGCGACTGGGACAAGACATCGAACGGCGTGACCAGCACATCGTTTTCGTATCCGGTGTACCAGCTGATGCGGAAGCAGAATCACCAGCTCGCGGACCTGTTTGCGTTCAAGAATTTGGGGCGGATGAACGTGACGGTGGATGGCGAGGCGGAGGTGGTTCAGGGAGACCTGGTCTCGGGCAACTTCTACCAGCAGATGGGCGTCGAGCCGCAGCTGGGGCGAGCGATTGGGCCGGCGGACGATGAGAAGCCGGGCGCGTCGCCAGTGGCTACGATTAGCGACGGGTACTGGACGCGGCGGTTCAACCGTTCGCCCGCAGTGATCGGGAAGACGATCCTGGTGAACCTCGTAAATGTAACGGTCGTTGGTGTAAATCCGAAGGCTTTCACGGGAGCGAAAGGCGCGCAGTCCTCGCCGGAGATTTTTCTGCCGTTCAGCATGCAGCCGCTGATCCAGCCGGACAGCAGAGAGACTTCGCTCTTGACCAGCGACCGCCTGTGGTGGGTGCAGATTATGGCGCGCGCGAAGCCGGGCGTGGATGAAGGCAAGGCGCGCGCGGCGCTCGATGTGGCGCTGAAGAGCGCGGTGCGGGCGACGATGACCGTGAAGCCCGACGAGTCCGTGCCGGATTTGATTCTGACGGATGGAAGCCGCGGGATGAACGAGGCGAGCAGGCAGATGTCACGCCCGCTGTGCGTGCTGATGTCTCTGGTGGGCTTGGTGGTATTGCTGGCGTGCGCAAATATGGCGAACCTGCTGCTGGCGCGGTCGGCGGCGCGGCAGCGAGAGATGAGCGTGCGCATGGCGCTGGGTGCCGGGCGGCCGCGGATTCTGCGCCAGGTCCTGACGGAGAGCCTGCTGCTGGCAGTACTGGGCGGGCTGGTGGGATTGCTGGTGGGATACTTCGGCCGGAATGCGATCCTCGCGATGCTGTCGAGCCCAGCGGAACCGACGGTGCTGCCAGCAGGTTTGGACTGGAGAGTATTTGCGTTCAACGCGGCGCTCTCGCTGGCGACAGGGATTCTGTTCGGGGTTGCTCCAGCGTGGCAGGCGACGCGCACGCAGGTGAGCAGCGCGCTGAAAGATAACGCGCAGACGACAACGCGGCGTCGCCGGGGCATGGCGAATCGGGCGATTGTGGGATTCCAGGTTGCGCTGTCGACGCTGCTGGTGGTGGTGGCAGGATTTTTTCTGCGGACCGTGATCAACCTGAACCGGGTCGATCCTGGATTCGATCCGCGCAATATTGTGCTGTTCGAATTGCGGCCGCCGCAGACGGAGTATCCCGGCGCGAAGGAGGCGGCGTTGTTCCGTCAGATTGTGGAGCGGCTGAGTGCGGTGCCGGGAGTGGAGTCAGTGTCGCCCACGAGTGTTGCGCCGCTCTCCCGCAGTTACGAAAGCGATGACTTCGTTCCTGTGGGGGTGAAGGCGGCTCCGGGCACCGAGCAGGACGCCGATAACACGACCGTCGGGGATCGCTACTTCGCGACGTTCCGCATCCCCATGGTCGCCGGCCGGGACTTCGCCCCAACCGATACAGAGACTTCGTCGAGGGTCGCGATAGTGAATCGAGCCCTCGTGAAGCAGTTCTTTCCGAATGTGGACCCTGTCGGTAAGAGCTTTACGACTTCGGGTCCGAAGGACCAGAAGCTGGTGTACCAGATTGTGGGCGTGTGCGCGGACACACGCTATGGCAGCCTGCGCGAGGATCCTCCACCCGTTTTCTACCTCGACTATCGCCAGGCGCCCGAGATCGATTGGGGGATGACGTTTGCAGTGAAAACGCGCTCCGCGCGGGCCGGGATTACGCCATCGCTGCGGCGCGCGGTGCAGTCGGTCGACCAGAACCTTCCCTTGACCGATGTGCGGACGCAGGAGGAGCAAATCGACGAGTTGCTGATGAACGAGCGCATCTTCGCCGATCTCTCGACGGGCTTCGGCATTCTCGCGCTGGTATTGGCATGTATTGGGATTTATGGACTGATGGCCTACTCCGTTTCGCGGCGCACCAACGAGATTGGCATTCGGATGGCGCTGGGTGCGCGATCGGAACAAGTGCTGCGCATGGTGCTGAGCGAGGCCGTGTGGATGACAGCGGCGGGCCTTGTCATCGGGCTGGGCGGCGCAGTGGCCCTGGGGCGGCTGATCGCGAGCCAGCTCTATGGACTGAAGGCGTGGGATCCGCCGACGCTGGTGGCATCGGCGGCGCTCCTGATTCTTGTTGCCCTCGGCGCAAGCTGGGTGCCGGCCCACAGGGCGGCGTCGGTCGATCCCGTGGCGGCATTAAAAGCGGAATGATCAGCCCTGCTAAGTTCCGGACTACCGGTGCCCCCCAGGGAACCGATTCCCAGCCACCGCGATGTTCGTCTCCTCCACATCGAAGCTACGCCGGCCGGCATGCTGACGAGCAAAAGATTCCAGCTTGGCAAAAGATGCTCCGCCCAGTTCATGCTTCAGGCGGGTGATCGTCTCCGCGACGATCGGATCGCCCTGGTGGTCGAGCGAACTCAGCTTTGCCATCTGCGCGGCTGCGTCCGCCGAAGACTGAACCAGAAAGTGGCCACCATTCCAGCCCAGGGTTTCATGCATCTGGTCGCTCCACGCATCGATGCGGGCGCTACCGTCGAGCAGCACGGAATACGCGATGCGCCATTCGTCGTCCGAGAGCCCGATCGACAGGCGATTCACCTTCCTCCAGTCCACGCGGAACTCCTTCGCACCGGCAGCCTGCTTTCTGGCCTGGAGGTCATCGAAACCGATCTCCTGAATGAGCGCGGCGAACACATCGCCGTGTCCTGGCCGCTGCATCGGCGTTACTGTACTCGCCGAGAGAGCCACCTGACTGTGTATCAGGCCCGCAGCGCTCGCATCCTGCGCGAGAACCGATGAAGCCCCAACCAGAGCGCCAACAACCACCGCCGGAACGAGAAACAACTTCGTAAATCCTGTAAACCCTGGCATAGAAGGTTCCTTTCAGTCGTTCAATTTCGTAACTGACTCAACGAATTCTGTAACGCACACCCGTGCTCACGCTGAGGTTCGTCGCCGAACCGTACGTGAACCCGGGCCAGTACTGAGCTTCCACATCGAATAACCGCAGCCGGATACGCTGGTTAACCCGGTAATCCATCCCCGCGCCCGGCGCCATTACGAAGTAATTCCCATACGCGTAGCTGTAAGGAAAGTTGAAGTAGCCATCGCCGATAAGGAACTTCACATAAGGCCGGAGCTTCGCGTCGTCGCCCAGGCCGGCGAGCTGATACCGCGGGCCTATGAGATACGTCGTAGCGTGGGTGTTCTCTACCTGGCGCAGAACCGCCCAGTTCGTCTCGCCCTCGATTCCATACCGCCACGTGAAGTTAGCATCGGCAAAAGCAGAGCCTCCGAGCAGCCAGTGCTGCCCATATTGCAGCCGCGTTGCGTTGAAGCTGCCGCCCACCGACAGCGACGACCAGTCGCCCACAGCCGACTCAGGAGACTGCGCATACACCCTGACCATCCCGCCCATCAGCGCGGCCAGCAAGAGAACGCAAGCTGCACATTTGCGATTCGTCATGGTCCGCACCCGGCTCACTGCGTCACCGTCAGCGTGAGATTCGCCACGTGGGTTACGCCTGTCTGCTCACCGGTCGCTGTCACCTGGAGGACGTAATTCCCCGGTTTTGCGCTGTTCAGCGAGAAGCCGCCGCAACCCGTCATCAGGAACGTCGTGCCCGCCAGCATCGCGATCAGGACGAGCACCCTGAGCGCCGCTGCCTGTTTGCGGAAGCGCCAGAAGGCAAACCCGAAGAGCGCCGCTCCTGGGAAGACACACGCGGCCAGCATGCCGCCGCTGTTGCCTGGCATCTCGTTCTCCGCCTGCGAACCGGCCAGCGGCGAATTCGTATCGACCGTCAGCTGCACCGATCCTGTGCCGTTTGCGTTCAGCGAGATGTCGTTGGAGGCGAAGTTACAGGTCACCGAATACGGCACCGAGCCGCAGCCGAGCGCGATTTTGTCCGCGAATCCGTTCTCCGATCCAAGGTTGATGGTCACGGTCGCCGACTGCGAAGTCGGCACGCTGAGCGATGTCGGGTTCAGCGCAATGGTGAACTCCGTAGCCTGCGCCACCGTTACCGAGACAACATTCGAAACCGACGGCGCGTTCAGCGAATCTCCCGAGTAGTGTGCGGTGATGCTGTAACTTCCCTGGCTCGGATTGATGGTCAGCGTCGCTGTGCCGTTGGCTCCCACACCCGCCGAGCCCAGGGTTGCAGTGCCGTTCATGTAAGTGATGGTTCCCGTCACCGCGCTGCCGCTGGTCGACGTTGTTGTCGTCAGCAATGTGAGCTCCTGGTCCGTATTCAGGCTCGTCGCCGAGGCTGCGAGCGAGGTCTGCGTTCCATACGCGGTCACCGTGACGGTCAGCGGCGCCGAGTTACTGCCCGCGTCGTTCGCGTCGCCTCCGTAGGCAGCCGTGATGGTGTGCGCCCCAACCGCCAGCGAGGACGTGCTGTACGTCGCCACCCCGCTGCCATTCACAGCCAGCGTCGAGAGCGTGGTGGTCCCATCCATGAACGTCACATTGCCGGTGGGGACGCCACCGTTTCCGCTCACCGTCGCCGTCAGCGTCACCGAGTTCGTGACCACTACCGAAGCGCTGCTCGCCGCAAGCTTTACGCCGGTCGTTGCCTGGATCACCGTTTCCGCCAGCCCCGCTGAAGTGCTCGCCGTGTCGTTGGTGTTTCCCACGTAGGTGGCTGTGAGAGTGTATGCACCCACCGGCAGCGCGGAGGTCGAGAGGGTCGCCACGCCGGCGCCGTTCAGCGTGCCTGCGCCCAGCAGCGTGCTCCCGTTGTAGAAGTTCACCGTTCCGGCCGCCGTCCCCGCATTCGCCGTCACTGTGGCCGTGAGGGTTAAGGAATTGCCCGCGATTGCCGGATTGGCGCTGGCCGTAAGCGCCGTCGTGGTCGACGCAATGTTCACCGCCTGTGTGAGCGTCGGCGACGTACTAGTGAAGTTGTTCTTATCGCCGGCATACACGGCGCTGATCGAGTGCGCCCCCGTCGCCAGAGTCGAAGTCAGGAAAGTCGCAGTCGCCGTGGATGTCCCGGAGGCAGCCACGGTGCCCGTTCCGATCTGTGTCGTCCCGTCGTAGAACTTTACAGTTCCGGTCGGCACGATGGTGCCGGTCGCCACGACCACCGCCGTGAAGGTCACCGGCGAGCCATAGATCGACGGGTTCACGCTGGAAGAGAGCGTCGCTGTCGTGGTCTGCCCGACGATCTGAATCAGCGGAGCCGATGTTGCGCTGACGTTATTCGTGTCCGTGTAACTCGCTGTGATCGAGTTGTTTCCCACCGGTAGTCCAGCCGTCGCATACGTAGCAACACCGCTCCCATTCAGCGTACCGCTTCCGAGGTACGTTGCGCCGTTGTAGAACGTGACAGAGCCCGTCACCGGAATCCCTCCCGATACGGTCACCGCGGCGGTAAATGTCACTGTGGAGGCGAAGGCAGAAGTGTCGTTCGGACTGGAGCTGGCGATTGTGACAGTCACCTGCTCCTGCACCACCTGCGAAAGCGGATTCGAAGCCGATGCGCTGTAATAGGTGTCTCCGTTGTAATTCGCGGTGATGACATGCGTGCCCACTGCCAGCGCGCTCAGTTGTAGGCTCGCGTTGCCGCTGCTGTTCAGCGTCTGGGCCGTGCCGATCGGATTCGTCGTGCCCTTAAACGTGTCCGTAAACGTCACTGTTCCGGTGGGCGTCCCCTGCGAGGAGTTCGGGTCCTGCTTCACCGAAACATTCAGCGTGATCGTCTGCCCGAACGCTGCCGGATTCTGGCTCGAGCTGAGCGTCACAATCGCCCCGTTCAATCCCAGGGCTTCACCAACGACCAAAATATCCAGCGGCGAATCCGCCGGATTGCCGGTCAGGTTCACATTCCCCACCAGAGGATCGGGCAAAGGAGTAGCCGTGCTGGTCGGCGCAAACTCCGCTGACACCGTGCACTGTGCATCGACCGCCAGGCTGCCGGTGGTGCTGCACTCGCCGGTTCCTGCCGCTACAGCAGCATTCGCATCCGGCGCAATTGCGGTCCACGTCAGCGCCGCATTGCCGTCGTTCTCAACGATCTGCGTCTGCGGCGAGCTCACCTGGTTCAAAAACAGCTCCGGCGTAAAGAACACGGTTGCCGCATCCGCTGCGACCTTCCGGACCAGGTGATCGTAGTACTCCGCGATCAGAAGGTTCCCGCTCGCATCCACCGCGACCGCATAGGGCGCGTAAATGCCGGCTCCCGTCGCGATGCCCCCGCCGCTGAAAGCGTCGCCATTCTGGTTGTTGCCGAAGCCGTAATCGGATTTCCCGTCGCCGTAAACATCCTGCTGGTTCCATCCTGCAATCGTGCTGATCGTGCCCGACACTGCATTGACTTTGCGCACGACGTAGTTGCGCGCGTCGGCAATGTAGACGTTCCCCGCTGGATCGCAGGCTACGCCCAGCGGCGAATACAAATCGGCCGATGTGGCTGCTCCGCCGTCACCCGAATAGCCCGTGGCGCCCGTGCCCGCGTAAATGCTGATCGTTCCGCTGCTATTGACCTTCCGCACCGTCTCATTGCCGGAGTCCGCAATATAGAGGTTGCCCGCATAGTCGAGCGCCAGACTGTTAGGCGCATTCAGCCTGGCGCGAATCGCCGGGCCGCCATTGCCTGAGGATCCCGCAATCCCACTACCGTCGCCGGCAATCGTCGCTATTTTTCCGGTGGCCGCGGAGACTTCACGCACCGCGTTGTTATCCGTGTCGGCGATATACAGATCGCCTGCCCCATCCACGGTCACACTCTGGGGCGAGTTGAGCGTTGCCGCTGCAGCCGCGCCTCCATCGCCTGTATAGCCCGGTGTTCCATTGCCGGCGACTGTGGTAATCGTGCCGGTCGCAAGGTTCACCTCGCGAACCACGTTGTTATTCGTGTCCGCGATATATAAGTTCCCCGCCCCATCGAGGGCCACGCCGCCCGGCTGGTTCAGCGATGCGCTGGTGGCTACCGTCGAGGCTGCGTCATATCCCGCGCTGCCGTTGCCCGCCACTGTCGTAATCTTTCCAGCATTCGCCCCCGCGGCGAATACCTCGCGCACCCGGTTGTGGTGCGAGTCCGCGATGAACAGATTGCCCGCTCCATCCAACGCCACTCCCGACGGCAGATATAGATCCGCCTGGGTCGCTGGCTGGCCGTCGTTCACCATCGTCCAGGCGCCATCCTGGCCGGCTACGATGCTGATCGCTCCCGGAACCAGAACCCCCAGCGAACCTTGCCCAATGCCGGTCAGGTACGCCGTGCCCAGCGTCTGGTTACCGCCGTCCAGCAGCACCACCGCTCCGTAGCGCGGTCCCGGATACTTCGGACCGAACGCCACCGTCACCGAGCAGCTGCCGGAGCTGATCCCCGCGCAGTTGTCCGTGCCGGACTCCGTGAAATCCAGATTCGGCGCGCCCAGAGTGAGCACTTCGACCTTCGCCACCGTCCCTGCATCCACCACCGTCACCGACACGGTTTGTGTCGATGGCGTGGAGGTTCCCACAGCTGTTGCCGGGAAAGTCGCCTGGGCCTGCGCCGCAGCACTCAAAAGTCCAAAAGCCGCGACGGGCATCAACGCTGGAAATATCATTTTCGTCAACAGAGCCGTCAGAGTGCGTCTTGAAGCCAGGCAGAAGCAAAGCAGAGCCGACATACTAATTCCTCGTTTTGATTTCTCTGCTCAAGTTCCGCAGGCGGGATGGCGGATCGGGCAAAGAGCGCCAGGGAGAGTTCCTGACTTATCGGCACATTGCCACGTTCGTTACAGTCAGCTCTGTTACCAATATGGTGGAAACATAGCACCGTAGGGCGGCTTCAAAGTATTACCTTGGTAAGGAAACGCTGGTACTTTTGCGCTATCGACCCACAAATGGACCAGAACTGGAAACGATGGAGGGAGAACCGGTTACTTTAGGTAGGGAATTTCCGCAGGTCTTTGCCCTAAAAAGGTTGCAAACGCCGCGGGAAACGCCGCGATTCGCCCTTCACCCCCTCTGCCTTGTATCTTGTCCGCAACCGGAGATTACGGTTTCGAAGGGAGTTCATTGAACACACCGGAATGCAACCGCACGCCATTCTTTAAAGGATTGGGCATCGCCATCGTTGCCTTGTGTTTCAGCGCGTTGTGCAGCGCACAGATCGACGTCCTCACGCAGCACAACGACCCGGCCCGCACTGGCTCCAATCTCAGCGAGACAATCCTCGCTCCCTCGAACGTGAGTCCGGAGCGTTTTGGGATGCTCTTCCGGCGCGTCGTCGACGACCAGGTCTATAGCCAGCCACTGATTGTGACCAACGTCAACGTCGCCGGGGGAACCCACGACGTCGTCTTCATCACCACCGTGAACAACAGCGTGTACGCCTTCGATGCCAACGATGCCTCCGCCTCCGCCCCTTTGTGGCATGTCAACTTCGGCACACCGCCCAATCTGTACGACGGCAGCTTCGGCTGCACCGACATCAACGGCAAGATGGGCATCGTCGGCACGCCGGTGATCGACAAGGCGGGCGGCACGCTCTACGTCGTGGCGCTCACGCGCGTAAGAAAGAGCTGGGTGCAGCGGCTGCATGCCCTCGATCTCTCTACCGGCGTCGATCTTCCCGGCAGTCCGGTGGCAATCGAAGCGCCGGCCTTTGACGCGCTGATGCAGAACCAGCGTCCCGCCCTCGTCCTCGCCAACGGCCAGGTCTACATCGGATACGCCTCCCACTGCGACAAGGATCCGTACCACGGTTTCCTCATCGGATACGACGCGAAGACCTTGCGCCGGACGGGCGTCTTCAATACAACGCCAACCGGAACGGAAGGCAGCATCTGGCAGTCCGGGCAGGCGCCCGCCGTGGACGAAAAAGGAAACATCTATTTTGTAAGTGCTAATGGTTCGTGGGATGGCAAGACTAACTTCAGCGAGAGCTTCATCAAGCTCGATCCGCAGCTCCGGATGCTGGACTATTTCACGCCCACCAACCACTTCTATCTCGACTCCACTGACGCAGATCTCGATTCATCGGGCGCCATGCTCGTGCCTGGAACTCACGAGGTCATCGACGGCGGCAAAGAGGGCGTGCTCTATGTCGTGGACACGGATAAGATGGGCCACCTTGGAGATGAACACGCGATCCAGCATTTCCAGGCGACGGGTTCGCACCTCCACAGCATTGTCTACTGGAACAGCGCGAAGGCGGGTCGCATGCTTTATATGTGGGGACAGAAGGATCACCTGCGCGCATACAGATTCGACGGCGAGCAGCTGAACCCAACTCCTTTCGCCATCCGCCCCGAGGCGAACGAAGGCCATCCAGGCGCGATGCTTTCCCTTTCCGCTGATGGCAATAAGGACGGGATCCTGTGGGCGGCGATCCACGCTACCGGCGATTCCTGGCATGAGTCGCGGCCTGGCATTCTGCACGCTTACGACGCCGATAATATCCAACGCGAGCTCTGGAATTCGCTCGAGAACCCGCAGCGCGACGACTGCGGAAACTACTCCAAAATGGCGCCGCCCACGATCGCAAACGGCAAGGTTTACCTGGCCAGCTTCGGCACACGAAATACCGGGAGCGGTCAGCTTTGCGTCTACGGCCTGCTGCCCGATGGTCCTGCCCCGCCTGCTCCGTCTGACCTGAGAGCGTTAGCCGATCAGGCTCAAGTGGATCTCTCCTGGACGCCTTCGAAGTCGGCAGCGACCTACGATGTGAAGAAATCCGAGGGCGGCGGCGAGTTTGAACCAGTCGCCACCGGCCTTACCACGACCGCCTTTTGCGACATAGCGGTCATGCGGGGCGAAAAGTACACTTACCGAGTGACTGCCGTGAATGCGAACGGCGAAAGCGGAGATTCCGCCGCGGCCAGCGTCACCATCGCCGGCCCACGCCAGGCTGAGCATCCTCATTAATGGTGGGCCCGGAGGGATTGCCCCACGCCTGTGTCAGAAGGGGAATCCATCGAGGGAATCCGCGTTACTTCAGGTCGGCGATTTCCACACAGACTGCATAAATTACGCTGCAATCGGGGACGACAATTTCCACGGGATCCTTGGCGCCTATCCTCGCCCGCTGTGCCATTCAGCAGCTACCGGCTCCCGCAAATTGACAGGAATGTGTAACTGAAAAGATGTGAACCTTGTTGCCGCCAACGGGCGCCTGCTTGCCTGCACCTGGTATTCGTGTATTTTTGTCAACTTTCCACCACTAATCCAAAGTAATAACCATTGATAAATCATGGCTTCCCACCCAACAAAGTTGGCAGTTTTATTCTCCCAACCTGCTATTCTAAACTTAGAGTAGAAAAAGAAAAAATCGCCACGAACCAACCGCGCTACGAAACAAAATTGATGCTCCAGAGCCTGACGCCGCCGTTTTCCTCAGGAAACGGCGGTTCATATTTGCTCTTCCCAGAGCCACGCATTGGGCCAATGGTTCCCAAGGCGGCTTTTCTGTTGGAGGAGAGAGGGGAGGAAGCCATGCCACACCGCGTTACGGTACACGAGCCTTCGGTCGCGAAAACCAGCCCTCCCCGCCCAGTCCCACCGCCCACGCAGCAACCCAAACTCCCGCTGCCGGTGCGAGGGGAAGGCCCGCCCTGTGACCTGACATACGCAAGTGAATCACTCGCACGCGCCAGGCAGCTGACTTCTTTTCAATCATCAAGCCCCGTCGCAAGTGTGAATGAGTCAATGGCGTGCTCGAATGACTCACTCCCAGTCACGATCCATCTGCCTTGTTTTCAGGGGATTAAGGAGGTCACGAAAGTTACTCCCCTCTCAACCCCCTCAGAATCAATCATCACCCCGCACAAACCACCCAAGGGGGTGCCAGTTCCGATTAGCAATTCCGCCGATCCTGCCCCAAAACCCCGGCAAACGACGGCAAGGAAGTGGTTCATCACGCTCCGGGCAGCGACACTTCGGCATACCTGGTCGATCACGAGCCCCAACAAGGCGATCTCCACGGCAACAACCTGGTCGAACCTCCGGCGTTATACTCACTCCGCAACTTAAGAACTCAATCAAGCCCCATCCAGGAGACCCACGCAATGAACTTTCTCCGCAGCCTGCGCCAGCACGACTCTTTCGCCGCCATCCTCCTTGCCGTCAGCTTTATCGCCATGCCCCTCGCCGCGTCGGCGCAGCATCCCGGCGCCATACTCCACGCGCCAGAGGCCTCGAAGCTGCTACCCGACGCCGTTTACTACGCCGGCAAATCGGCCAATACCCAACTGCGTAACTCCGCGGGAATCCATTTCGCCGATAACCACTACATGCTCGCCGTCCTCGTTGACACCTCCGGCTACTCCAGCGCTGTACAGGAAAAATACCAAGCCTACCTTCTCACCGAAGTTCCGCTCGCATTCGGCGACCGCCCGCTGCCGCCAGGAGCCTATGGCATTGGCTTCGTCGGCGACCATTTTGTTGTTACAGATATTGGCGCTCACGACCTGCTCCAGGCGCCCGCAACCCACGACGACCACCTGCAGCATCCCCTTCCGCTGCAGATCCTCGATGGTCCCTCACCGGAACTTCACCGCCTCTGTTTCGGCCGCGACTGCGTCGATCTCAGGCGAGCAAAATAGACCAAATCCCCCCCGCCGTGACCATTCCGTTCGGATTCCATCTAACAGAACAGGTGAATGGAAGCTTTCGACCCTGCCTGGTCCCCGCACGGCCACCCAGGCAGGCCGCAGTGGCCTTTCGGCCTCTGATCGACATTCGCCCTATATATGAAGAGGAATTCATGTCCTGGTTATTCAGAACGCTCACCGTTTGTACCGCCGGACTCATCGCCGCAGCCCCGCTCGCCTTCTCGCAGAGCGAAGATCAGGGCCAGGGACGCGCTGTCGTTACTGTCCTGCCAAAAAAGGCCGATGCTCCCGCCCCCAATGTTTCGCAGCAGAACCTTCAGATTCAGGTCAATGGCAAACAGAGTCAGATCGTCAACTGGCTGCCCCTCCGCGGCTCCCATGCCAGCGTCGAGCTCGTATTGCTCATCGACGACGGAGCTCGCTCCAGCCTCGGTCGCGAATTCAACGATATTCGCGATTTCATCCAGAGCCTTCCCCCCAACGTCAAAATAGCCCTCGCCTACATGCAAAACGGCCGCGCCGTTTTCTCCGGTCCGCTCACCCCGAATCACGCAACCGCCGCCCAGCAACTTCACTTGCCCTTAGGCGCGCCCGGCGCCGATGCCAGCCCGTATTTCTGCCTCTCCGACCTCGCGAAGCGATGGCCCTCCAACGACCGCGCCGCGCGCCGCGAAGTCATCATGATCACCGACGGAGTCGACTACTATCACCTGCAGTACGATCCTGAGGATCCCTACGTCCAGGCAGCCATTCAGGATTCGGTCCGCGCCAATCTCGTCGTCTACTCCATCTACTGGCGCAATGTCGGTCCCGCCGACCGTTCCTGGTATCAAAACAACGCCGGCCAGAACCTTCTACTCGAAGTCGCCGACGCTACCGGAGGCGATTCTTACTGGATGGGCTTCGGCAATCCTGTATCGCTCCAGCCCTACTTCGACGACTTCAGCCGTCGCCTCAACAACCAGTACGAACTCGGCTTCGCCGCGCCTCTCCGCGGAAAAGCGCAAGTCGAAACCCTCAAAGTGAAAGTCTCAGCCCCCGACATCAAGGTCACCGCCCCCAAACAAGTCTGGGTCGCCCCCGCTGGCCCCGCCACCGAATAGCAACCTCGCTGAACAACCTCGCCGGTTCCAGCAAAACAAAAGGCGCATTCAACGATGCGCCTTCCGTCCCTGTTCCCTGTTCCCTGTTCCCTGGGCTTAAACGCTGTACGCCGGCTTTCCTGCTGCCTGTTGTCTGTTGCCTATTCCCTGCTTTTCCGGCAAGCTCTGCACGTCGTCGGACTCGGTACCGTCGCCCAACCCGCCATACCGTCGCTCCCGCCGCTGATAATCCTCGATTGCCTCCAGCAGATTGATTCCCCGGAAGTCCGGCCACAGCCGATCCGTCACGAAAATCTCCGTGTACGCGATCTGCCACAGCAGAAAATTCGAAATCCGCATCTCCCCGGAGGTCCGCACCAGCAAATCGGGATCAGGCATATGCGCCGTGTACAAATACCGATGGATGTCCACCTCGCTCAGCTGGTCCAGCCGAAGACCCTTGCTCTGCACCTCGGCAGCCAGCCGGCGAAATGCGTCCACCAGCTCCGAGCGGCCGCCATAATTCAGCGCCAGTGTCAGCGTGGTTCCCCCGTTGTGCTTCGTCGCGTCTGCAGCCCATTGCATCCGCTCCCGCACTTCCTCCGGCAATTCCTCGATCCGTCCCACGTACTGGATGCGCACGTCGTTATCGTTCATCCGCTGCACATTGTTCGTCAGGTAGCTCTTCAGCAGCCGCATCAGGAAATTCACTTCCGCCTTCGGGCGCTTCAGATTGTTCTCCAGCGAAAACGCATACAGCGTCAGCCAGGGCAGCCCGATTCGCGAGGCCGTCTCCACCACATACTGCACCGCCTCGGCTCCCTGCTGGTGCCCGAAGAAACGCTTCAGGCTGCGCTTTCCCGCCCACCGCCCGTTACCGTCCATAATGATTGCCACATGCTGGGGCAGCCGCTGCGCATCCAGACGGCGGTACACCGCTGCCTCATCGGCGGGCAGTTCATGAACTCGGCTGGAATTGAGCGGCACAGTTCCTTTCGGGCGGCTCCCCGGGGCTCATCTCATGCAGATGCGGCCACGTTGCATCGCTGGCGCGACGCCCCAGGCCGCGGAAGTTGGGAGCAGTTCCTTCTCTGTCAAATTATACAGACCGGGCAGCCCCGAAAACCCGAGCCAACTCGCGCCCTGCATAGCCGGGAGTAACCTGCTTTTTACGCTTACGCCGAGCGCCGCCGTCCGCTCGCCATCTCCCGCACCTGGCTCAGAAACATCGACCGCTGAAAAGGATCGAGCTGCAGCACCAGTGGCGCGATCTCCGACAGAAACGGATCCGCCAGCACCGCTGCGGCTTCACGCGCCCTGCGGCTCTGTCCGTCGCGCAGCAGATCGCAAATGCCCACCTCCAGCGCGGTCGCCAGCCGCTGCAGAGACGACAGCGTCGGTACCGCCTTGCCGTTTTCGATTTTCGAGATGTAGGTCCGCGGCACCTGCATCCGGCCAGCGAGCTGTCGCTGACTCAGACACCGGTCGTGCCGCACCTCGCGCACCGCTCGCGCCACGTTAATGCCTTCCGCTTCCTCCACACCCTGGCCACTGTTCGTCACCAGTTGCGGAGACAGCGCCTCCGGCTCATCGACCTCGAGCGGCTTGCGGCAACGTCTGCAGAGTGAATTCGACGTGCGAAATTGCACCAGACTACAGAAGTCGCAACGTAGAACCTCGCGCGCCTCGACTGTTGCAAATGTAGTTCCCATAGATTGTGCGGAACGCCAGAGCGGGCGATCCGGGCCGATTTCCGCAGGGGATTGCGGGCCGCGCGTCAATCAGCCTTTGACATACCTTGCGTGGAGGTTATCCCCTTTGTCAAGTGAAAACTGTGAGTCTTCCGGAAATTTACCCCAAATTGCCTGGGAAACCCAAAGGGGAAATGTGCCCATGAACCAGTTCAGCGAGCCGATTTTTGCTCGCCCCTGGTTCGAAAAACCTCCTGATCGAACAATGCGATATACATAAAGCCAGATCCATGGCCCTGTCTCTCTTCACAAGGCAACGCGCCTGGTCCCTGCTCAATGAGCACACCCAGTCGCCCAGCCTCATCAAGCACGCCCTCGCTGTCGAAGCCTGCGTTCGCGCCTATGCCGAACGCCACGCGGATGCAACCGGCCTCGTCGGCGAAGACCGCGCCGCTCTCCTCGAGCTGTGGTCGGCCACCGCGCTCCTGCACGACTTCGATTACGAGAAGCATCCGTCTCTCGAGGAGCATCCCTTCGTCGGCATCGCCATCCTGACCGAACAGGGCTGGCCTGAGGAGATTCGCACCGCCATCCTCGGTCACGCCGAATACTCCGGCGTTCCCCGCACCACGCAGCTCGCAAAAGCCCTTTTCGCCTGCGATGAACTTGCCGGCTTTCTCACCGCCTGCTCCCTCGTCAAGCCCACAAAATCCATCCACGATGTCGATACCGCCGGCGTCAAGCGCAAAATGAAAGACAAGGCCTTCGCTCGTGCCGTGAACCGCGACGACATCGTCAAAGGCGCCGGGGAGCTCGAGATTCCACTCGACGACCACATCGCCAACTGCATCGCGGCCATGCAGGCCAACGCCGAAACCCTCGGCCTCCAGGGCTCGCCGCCTCAAATCTGACCGGCAGGTTCGACAATGGGTGCCCCACGTCTCGCTTTTGAGACGTTGGAAACGCTCAAACCGCGCCGATTTCCCGAAACGCTGAAGCCTGATCGGGCGCATACTGGTCCCGTCATGCATTGGCTACGCGATCAGCTGCCCCACATCGTCACGGGCGCGTGTGTCGCATTAATCCTGGTTTTCTTGCCGCGCAAAGTCCGCCTCTGGCTTCAGGGACTCATCTTCACTGTCCTCGTCCCAGGTGTCGTCGCCTTCTTCCTGCCCCAATGGCTGCGCACCACTCCCGCCGCCGGCGGCTGGTGGTCGCTCGGCTGGATTCTCTTTGCGGCTGGCGCAGCCATCTACCTTCGCTGCCTCGTCGACTTCCTCCGCGCCGGTGGCACCCCCGCCATCTTCTTCACGCGGCCCCTACGCGCAGCGCTGGGCGAAGAACCAAAGCAAGTCGTCCGGAGCGGCTTCTACCGCTACTCCCGCAATCCCATGTACCTCGGTGTTTTTGCCGCCATCGCAGGCCAGGCGTGCGTCTACCGCTCGCGGACGATCGCCATCTATCTGCTGATCGCCATCACTTTTTTCCACTGCGTTGTCGTTTTTCTCGAGGAACCCCACCTGGCGCGCGCACGCGGACCCGCCTACGACGATTACCGTCGCCGCGTCCCCCGCTGGCTCGGCCTGCCCCGTCAATAACTCAGCGCCAGCCGCCGGCCGCGCCCCTCGCTAGTTGTAGGGCGGCGGCGCAGCTGGCTGCCATGCCAGCCGCTTCTCCGGACAAATATGTTTCGCTTCGGTTTTCGCCCTCTGCGACGCGGTGCGACGCCCACCCAGAATGCGATAGCAATGGATGCAGAACGCATCCACCGTCATCTTTGGCCCGGTCCTCTTTGCATGGGAGCATTTGAGCAGATGAACATTGCTTGCCATGGCACTCTCCAGGATTCAGTGAATGCCTGTTCGCTGACAGGCACGGTTCAAAAATGGTCGCTTCCCATTCGAGAGAGGCGCGCGCGAACATTGCGTTACAAAAGGGTCGGCCTGCCGTCCTGTCTCAATCTGCTGCGCTCCGGGGCGGCGGCTATGAAACCAGACGAGAATCAATACTTAATCTATAGTTCGCAAACCCCGCCGCTGCGGTGATGGCCGTCACAAATACCTGTGAAAAAGCTCCCCTCCAGTACCATTTCCCATTTCCGTCCAAATTCCTTTACCCTCCTCCTCACCAACTTGCGCCGCCATCTCCGCTCCGATACATTGGTCCGCGCGTGCTTCAGCTCAAAACCCTGAACGACATCCTCTTCACCATCGCGGACAGCCGCCGCGATCAGGCCATGCTCTTCCACAGCCTCTCCGGTGCATGGCAGCCCATCTCCTCCTCCCAGGTCTACCAGCGCGTCCGAGCCCTCGCAGCCACGCTCCGTTCCTGGGGTATCGCCAAAGGCGACCGCGTCGCCATCCTCTCCGAAAATCGCTGGGAGTGGGCCATCGCCGACTTCGCCTCGCTCGCCATCGGCGCCGTCGATGTCCCCATCTACCCAACCCTCCTCGCCGAACAGATCATCCCGCTCCTCGCCGATTCCGGCTCCCGCGTCCTGTTCGTCTCCACGCGCGCCCAATTCGAGAAGATCGCCGCTTACCCTGGCCCAACCGCGCTCGAACACATTGTCCTCATGGACGACGACCCCCTGCCCGGCGCAGTGAATTTCTCCTCCCTCATCGCCAACGCCGACACAAACCCCGACACGAACCTCGACCAGCGCGACCCCGCCTTCGACAACGCCGCCCGCCAAATCCAGCCCACCGACCTCGCCACCCTCATCTACACCTCCGGCACCACCGGCGAACCCAAAGGCGTCCTCCTCACCCACGGCAACATCGCTTGCAACGTCAACTACTCCCTCGACGAGTTCGACCTCAAACCTACCGACTCCTGCATCTCCTTCCTGCCCCTTTCGCACATCACCGCGCGCCACCTTGACTACGCTCTCTATGCGAAGGACGTCACCGTCGCCTACTGCTCCTCCTTCGACAAACTCCCGCAGACCCTCGCCGCCATCCGCCCCACCATCCTCGTAGCCGTCCCGCGCGTCTTTGAGAAAGTCCGCCAGGTCGCCGAGCAGCGCGCCGCGGAATCCGCCGTCAAACGCCGCATCTTCGCCTGGGCCCTCACGGCCGGCCAAAAACATCGCGACGAAATCGCCGCCGGCCGCAACCCCTCCTCTCTTTCCTGGAAGCTCGCCAACGCCCTCGTCTATACGAAACTCAGCGCCGGTTTCGGTGGCCGCATCCGTTACTACATCGCCGGAGGCGCGCCCCTCGGCCTCGATACCGCCCACTGGTTCGCAAGCGCCGGTATCCGCATCCTCGAAGGTTACGGCCTCACGGAAACCTCACCCGTCATAGCCCTCAATACTCCGAACGCCAACCGCATGGGCTCAGTCGGCAAACCGCTGCCCAACATCGAGTGCCGTATCGCCGAAGATGGCGAGCTGCTGGTCCGCGGCCCGAGCATCTTTAACGGCTATTGGAAAAATCGCGGCGACGCAGGCGCCATCGATCGAAACGGCTGGTTCGCCACCGGCGACATCGGCCACATCGACCAGGACGGCTTCCTCTTCATCACCGACCGCAAAAAGGAGCTACTCAAGACCTCCGGAGGCAAGCTCATCGCGCCCCAGCCCATCGAAAACAAGCTAAAGGCTCACTTCCTCGTCGGCAACGCGGCCGTCGTCGGCGACCGCCACAAGTTTGCCTCAGCCCTGATCATGCCCAATTTCGCCGCCCTCGAGTCGTGGGCCAAAGAGCACGGGATCTCCGTGCTCAACCGTCACGAACTCGCCGAAGATCCAAAAATTCGTGCTGAATACCAGGCAATCGTCGACAAAGTCAACGCCAAACTGGCCAATTTCGAAACCATCAAGCGCTTCCGCCTCGTCCCGGACGAGTGGACCATCGATTCCGGCGAGCTCACCCCCAGCATGAAACTCCGCCGCCGCATCATCACCCAGAAATACGCCGCCGAAATCGCCGTATTCTACGCCGACGAGTCCACTTCAAAACGTTGACCGCGTTCCTCCGGAGCGATGCGAGCAGCCCCGGCTGTGAACCGGTCGGTCGAGCCGGCGAGCCGAACCCCACCTCTCGATCGCCAGGTAGCTTCCGCATTGCAACGCATCACAGTTTGCGAGGCATCGCCGCCGCCCACTTTGTACCGGTGCATCACCGATTCATCGTCTGTTAACACGCCATTCATGCGACCTGCAAAGTCGTGCTGCTAGCTTTGCTCCACCATCCCCCCAATCTCCGCAGGAGACACAATCTAAATGTCCGCAGGAGCCAAGATTCCGCTCGACGAAGTTGTTGTCGTCCCCGCAGTCCCAGAGCACCCCGCTGCTCTGCTTCACGAAAAGATGGGCAAATCTCCCGGTGCCATCGGGATGATTGTCTTCGGCATCGCTCTCGTCGGCGGCCTTGGCTACGCGGCCTCCCAGCTTGCGCGCGATCTCTCCACCACCCACCTCATTTCCGCGTGGCCCTATGTGCTGCTGGCCGTCGCTCTGCTCATCGCGCTTGGGTTTGAATTTGTCAACGGCTTTCATGACACCGCCAACGCGGTCGCCACCGTGATCTACACCCACTCCCTCGAACCACACATCGCCGTCGTTTGGTCCGGCATGTGGAACCTCATTGGCGTGCTTACCTCTTCCGGAGCGGTCGCTTTCACCATCCTCTCTCTGCTCCCCGTCGAACTGGTACTGCAGGTCGGCAAAGGCGCCGGCTTCGCCATGGTCTTTTCCCTCCTCATCGCCGCCATCATCTGGAATCTCGCCACCTGGTGGCTCGGCCTTCCCGCCTCCAGCTCGCATACCCTGATCGGCTCCATCATCGGCGTCGGTATCGCTAACCAGCTCATGAACCCTCACACCGGAACCAGCGGCGTCGACTGGGGACAGGCTGCCGGCGTATTCCGGGCTCTGCTGATTTCTCCCCTGGTCGGTTTCGGCCTGGCTGCCCTTCTCCTGCTCTTCCTCAAGCTGGTTGTGAAAAATAAGGCGCTCTATGAAGCGCCGAAGGGGGACGCACCCCCACCCCTCTGGATTCGCGGGCTGCTCATCCTCACCTGCACCGGTGTCAGCTTCGGTCATGGTTCTAACGACGGCCAGAAGGGCATGGGCCTCATCATGCTCATCCTCATCGGCACCGTCCCCACGGCTTACGCGCTCAACCACGCCGTTGGCTTCAGCCAGGTCCAGACTTTCTCCACCATCTCCGCCCAGGCCGAACAGGTCTTCAACCATTACGTCTCGCCCAACGCCGTCATCTCCGACGCGCGTACCGATCTCACCGACTACATTCGCACCAAGCAATTCAACCAAAACACCATGCTGGCCGCCCGCCAGATGGTCGAAGAAATCAACAACGAAGTCCTCGCCTACAAACAACTCAACAGCATTCCCGCCAACCAGCAGCAGAACGTCCGCAACGACATGTATGTCGTCAGCGAGGCGCTCCGCCTGATCGCCAAGCGCGGAGAGCCGAAGTTCACCGCCGCCGAAATCAAATCGCTAGCCAGCTATAAAAAGCAGCTGGACAACGCGACAAAGTTCATCCCCACCTGGGTTAAGGTCGCCGTCGCTATCGCTCTTGGCCTCGGCACCATGGTGGGTTGGAAGCGCATCGTTGTCACCGTCGGCGAAAAAATCGGCAAGGAGCACCTTACCTACGCCCAGGGGGCTTCGGCCGAAATTGTTGCCGCGGTCACCATCATTGCCGCGGACCAGTTCCACATGCCGGTCTCCACCACCCACGTGCTCTCCTCCGGCGTGGCCGGCACCATGATGGCCAACGGCAGCGGCCTCCAGCTTTCGACCATCCGCAACATCGCACTCGCCTGGATCTTCACGCTCCCGGCCGCGGCCCTGCTTTCCGCCGGCCTCTTCGTCCTCCTGCGCCAGTTCATGTAGACCGCCGTTCCACAGCACAAGCCAGGGCGCTTTCGTTAGTATCGAGAAAGCGCCTTTTGCTTTTGCACGGCGCCTGTGAACCCACCCATCGATGAGTCTCAAAGCCCGCATTGAAGCCGTCATCTACGCTGCCGAAGAACCGGTAACCCTCGCGCAGCTCGTCTCCCTCTTTCGCGAAGAAGCTCTCGCCCTGCGCGTCTCCCGCATCGCCCCCACCGCCGACGCCTCAGAAGCCGACGCCAGCGAACCTGAAGAGGTCGTGGATGAACTTCTCTCTTCAACGTCGGATTTCCAGCGCGAAGCGCCGATTGCCGAGCGTCCAATTCATGAACCCGTGGCTCCCGACACTCTTGACGGCGACGTTCCCCCTGCGCCTTCCGTTCACGAAGGCACGCCATCTCGGGCCACGGAAAACGGAATTGCAGTCGTTGAATCCATCAAACAGGAATCGCCGGACGACTCGGAGAAGAAAGCTTCCCGCCAAAGTGACCGCGAAGCCCGCGAAGAAATCCGCGCCCTCATCGACGAGCTGATCGCCGACTACAACTCCCCCGACTACGGCCTCGAGATTCGTGAAGTCGCCGGCGGCTTCCGCATCGGCACCCGCCCGGAATACCACGACGCCGTCCGCGCCTTCATCAAAACCCTCAAGCCGCCCATGAAGCTCTCCCTCCAGGCGCTTGAAACCCTCGCCGTCATCGCCTACAAGCAGCCTGTCACCGTTCCTGAAATTGGCGACATCCGTGGCGTCGATTCCTCAGGTGTCCTCGGCTCCCTTATAGCCCGCAAGCTCATCACCACCGCCGGACGCAAGCAGGTCGTCGGCCGCCCCGTTCTTTACAAAACCACCAAAGAATTCCTCCTCCGCTTCGGCCTCAAAGACCTCAACGAGCTCCCGTCGATCGAAGAATTCGAAAAGATGGCCACCGAACTTGCCGAGACCGAAGAGGAAGGCCCGATCGCGGCCGGTGAAGAACTGCCCTTCGCGCAAAACGAAATCGCCGTTATGGAGGAGGAAGGTGAAACGGCCCCGGAACATGACCCCGACGACGGTGTGGCGTCCATGAACGAACCCGAGCCGGAAGTTCCAGAGCCGCCGTTTCACGACCCCAGCCCTGAACCTGAACCCGCGCCCACCTCCGAAGAGGAACTCGCCGAACACGCGGAGAGCCACCGTTCGTGACCGATACCGCCCCCGAAGCTGGCGCCCAGCAGCGCCTGCAGAAAATTATCGCCGCCGCCGGCATTGCGTCCCGCCGCAAAGCCGAAGAACTGATCAGCTCCGGCCGCGTCCAGCTCAACGGCCAAACTGTAACCGAGCTCGGCACAAAAGCCGACCCCGCCCGCGACCACATCCGCGTTGACGGCAAGCTGCTCCACGGGCCCGAACGCCCCCGCTACTTCGTCCTCAACAAACCCAAAGGCTACGTCACCACTGCCAGCGATCCCGAAGGCCGCCCCACCGTGATGGACTTCTTCAAGTCCGGAGAACGGATCTTCCCCGTTGGCCGCCTCGACTATGCGAGCGAAGGCCTGCTCCTGATGACCAACGATGGCGAGCTTGCCAACGCCCTCACCCGCGCCGCCGCCCGCGTGGAAAAAACTTACCTCGTCAAAGTCAGCGGCAAACCCTCCGACTCCGCCATCAACCAGCTCCGACACGGCGTCATGATCGACCGCGGCACTCAAATACGCAAGCCCGCCAACAAGCCGGATGCCCCGGCGCGAAGAAGCGCAGGCCGCGTGATGACCGCCCCCGCCCGCATGCGCCTTGTGCGCGACGCCGACAATCCCTGGTACGAATTGATCCTCACCGAAGGCCGCAACCGCGAAATCCGCAAGATGTTCGAGGAAATCGGCCACCATGTCGAGAAGATTCGCCGCGTGGGCTACGGGCCGCTCGTGCTTGACCTTGAACCCGGCCGCGTGCGCGAACTTGCTCCCGAAGAAGTCGCCCAGCTTCGCCGCGCTGCGGAAGGTAAATCCCCAAAGCCCGCCAAACCGGAAAGACCAGTGGGTAAAGCAACCCGCTCCTCCCGCACGCGCTCGGACAGTCCGCGTTCGGCCGTCCCCGGGGATCGCCGCGCTTCATCCGCGCTCAATCGCCCCGAGTCGCGACCACCGCGCGGCCCCGCGAAGCGTCGTGCCGTCCGTTGAATCCAGATATCCTGTTTACCTATCTAATTGCCAAGAGGTTCTCAATGGCCAAAGCTACATTTGCCGCCGGTTGTTTCTGGGGCGTGGAAGCGCGTTTCCAGCAACTGCCCGGCGTTACCGCTACCGCCGTCGGCTATGAAGGCGGCAAGCTCGACCACCCGACCTACAACGATGTCTGCACCGACCGCACCGGCCACGCCGAAGCGGTCGAGATCGACTACGATCCGGCGAAGATCACCTACGAGACGCTCCTCGAAGAATTCTTCGCCCTCCACGATCCCACCCAACTCAACCGCCAGGGGCCTGACTACGGGACCCAATACCGGAGCGCCGTCTTTTATCACTCTCCGGAGCAGAAGGCAGCCGCAGAGCAGTTCATCGAGCGGCTGACTCCGGAGAAGAGATACTCAAAGCCCATCGTCACCCAGGTCGTTCCCGCCGAGACGTTCTGGCGCGCCGAAGAGTATCACCAGAAATACCTTGAAAAGCGCGGCGCCCTGAGCTGCCACATCTGAGCCCTGGTTACAAAGCAGGCGTCTTGAAAGACGAGCCGGGACGAAACAAAAGGCCGCACGGGGTGATTTCCGCGAGGGCCTTTTGTTTTACTCCTGCTGTCTACTCCCTGGTGCCTGCCTCAAACCTCGGAATCCCGAAGTGTCCGCGCAGATGCATCAGATCGAGCGGGCTGATCACCCCGTCAATCACAACCAGATTCACCGTCCGCTCGTTAGCCACCATCAGCACCACGCCATCGAAGTTGCCGTGATCCATCCGCGCCCAGACATCGGTGCGCGTTGGGTCGAACCCCCTGGCAGGCGCGGACGCAATGGGAGCCCCGGAGGCATCGGTGGTAGCGCCAACAGGCGACTGCGCAGGCGGATGCGTCTGCTTCGTCACCACATGGTTCCACCCGTTCCCCGCATATTGCGCCCTCACCGCCTCCAGCGCCGCCGGATCGTATCCCGCGGCTGAGAACTTGAAATTGTGCACGCTGATGCTTCGCAGCTTCGCAATGACCGGTCGATCCTCCTCCGGCATCATCTGGCTGGCCGCGCGGAGCATCGACTCGTCAAAGGTGAAGTCGTTGCGCAGAACGGCCTGCGCCCCCAGCGTCTCCATCCCTTGCGGGACAAGCGACGCCTGCTGGGCATTTATCAGTGGCGTTGAAAAAAGAAGGACGAGGGCGGAGGCGGCAAGGCGAGGATATCGCATGCAAACTAAGACGCGGTTTTACGGAAAAAGTGGCGCGTCCATTTTCGAGCCCTCGGTCACGAACTAACCGGATCGCCCATGTTTCCGCAAGGCCTTAAGTTCCTTGAACAACTCGCTCCAGCCATAGACCTCAGGCGCGAGTTCCAGCAGCATTGCGAAGCCGAAAAAGACGAAAATCAAAATCGTCTGCATGATGCAGCCCTCTGTTTTCTGAACGCCCCCACCAGAACGCTATTCGTCTTCCTGTTGCCTATTGACTATTGCCTACTCCCTGTCTTTAAACCCACTCGCCCTTCCGCATCACCGGCTCCGCCGCGCCGCTCGCCGTAATCCCATCCACATCGACCTGGTTCGAACCGATCATCCAGTCCACATGGATCAGGCTGTCATTGGCGCCCTTGTCGGCGAGTTCCTCCGGGGTCAGCTTGTCGCCGTTCTTCAAACAGCTCGAGTAGGCCTGGCCCAGCGCGATATGGCACGCGGCATTCTCATCGAAGAGCGTGTTCAGAAACAGCAGCCGGCTCGCCGAGATCGGCGACGAATCCGGGACGAGCGAAACCTCACCCAGGCGGCGTGCCCCCTCGTCGGTCTCGATCATCTTCCGCAGCACCTGCTCGCCGCTGGCCGCATGCGCCTCCACGATCTTCCCGCCCTCAAACCGGACGGAGATTTCCTCGATCATCGTTCCCTGATACGAAAGCGGCTTCGTACTCGTCACCGTTCCGTCGACGCGGTCCTTGTGCGGGGTCGTGAATACCTCCTCGGTCGGCATGTTCGCAATACAATACCTCCCGTTGCCAGCCAGCGTCCCTCCACCGAGCCAAAGATGATCGTCCGCCAGCCCCACCTTCAGATCCGTCCCCGGACCCTTGAAGCGCAGCGCCGCAAAACGCTTCTCATTCAGCCGATCGGCGCTCGCATGCAGTCCGTCGTCGTGCTTCTTCCACGCCGCAACCGGGTCCGCAACGTCGGCGCGCGAAGCCGCGAAGATCGCGTCCCACAACCGCGCCAGCGCCTGGTCCGGCGGCAAATCCGGAAAAACCGCCGCCGCCCACGCCGGCGTCGCGGCCGACACGATCGTCCAGTTGATCTCGTGCCGGGTGATCAACTCCAACGCCGGCCGGTACGCCTTCGACATCGCACGATTCGCGCGGCCCACCTTCTCCGGATCCTCCTTCGCCAGCAGCGAAGGGTTCCCGCCCGTGATCGCCAGCCGCGCCGCGCCGCTTTTGTACGCGGCCGCCATCCCTTCGTAGAGCCAGCCGGCGGCCGCGTCGAAACTGGCGTCTTGTGCATAGCGATACCGGGACAGCTGCGACTCCTCGTCAGTAAATAAAGTCGTCACCAGCGTCGCGCCCGCCTTGTACGCATGCTCGGTGATCAGCCGCGCCAGCGGCAGCGCGTCGATCGACGCGGTCATCACCACTTCCTGCCCAGGCGCAAGCCCCAGGCCCGAGTGGACCGCGATCTGCGCCAGCCGTTCGAGTTTCAGTTGAAAGTCGTGTGTCAGGGAGGGAGTCTCGGCGACAGCACTCGCCGTCGCAGCCATCGATTCTGTAGCGCTCATGCCTTCTATTGTCAGGCCCGCCGCCGTGCGATGGCAACGCGCGGGATTCCCTGTAAGTCGTGGACAAACTCGACACCGTCCCAGTCCGCCAACATCCCGGCAAGCGCATCCCGCTGGCCCAGCCCGATCTCGAGCATCAACCATCCACCGGCCACGAGCGATTCGCGCGCCTGGGGAATCAATCGCTGATAGATCTCAAGGCCGGTCGGCCCCGCGTAGAGTGCTTCCCGCGGCTCGTACAGGCGGACCTGGTCCTCCAAAAGTTCCGCGTCTGCCACGTAGGGCGGATTCGAGACGATCGCATCGAACCTCTCGCCCTGCACCGCCGCGAGAAGGTCGGACTCGAGCAGCTGCACGCGTTCCGCGACACCATGCCGTTCGGCATTGATTTTCGCGATCACAAGAGCCGACGCGGAAAGATCGAGCGCCGTCACCTCCGCACGCGGCAACGCATGTGCCAGGGCCACGGCGATCGCGCCCGATCCTGTGCCCACATCGCAAATCCGAGCCGTCGCGTTTCGCGGCAGGCGTTCAATCACCGCCTCCACCAGGTGCTCGGTTTCCGGCCGCGGGATCAGCACAGCGGGCGACACTTTGAACGCCAGACCGTACAATTCCTGCTCGCCGACGATGTACTGCACCGGCTCATGCCGCGCGCGCCGCTCGATCCATTCTTTGAATTGGCTCGTTTGTTCGCCGCTCAGCTCCGCTTCAGGATGGGCCAGCAGCCACGCCCGATCCCGCCCGAGCACCCGCAGCACGAGCAGCTCCGCATCGCGCCGGGCGGTAACCAAGCCTGAAAGACGAGCCGCAGCAACAGCCAGCGCATCGCGCACAGTCGGTGCTTTCATCGCGCTCAATGTTTCAAGTCCGGCGCACGACGACGCGATATCTACGACGCGATCCTCCGCCGCTTGCTCTGCTTCGCCAGCCACTGCCGCACCGCCTCTTCAATCCGCAGCTCCCACCCCTCGCCGGTAGCCTGCATCTTCTCGACAACTTCTTGCGGCAGCGAGACCGAAACCTTCTTCCTTGCTGCGTTCTCCTCCATGATGCCCCGGAGAATACGCTGTTCCTCCTCCGGAAGCTGATCGAACCGCTTCGCTTCAGCGAAGAACTCGTCCGTTAATTCACGGACCTCACCCTCATCATCTGTCCAGGGTTTTCGGTTTGCCATATTTCTTCGCCTCCCTCTCATTTGCTTTGCGAAAACTGATCACGCGCACACCATCCGGAATCGCCAGATAACAGAGAACGTGTAACCGTCTGTCAAGGTACCCTAAAGCCAGCCTCCTGAATTCTCCTCCGCGCACCTCCGTACCTACACACGCCGTCGCAAAATCGAACTCCGCCGCCCGCTAGAAGGATAACCCGCGCTCCCGAATATTCCGCTCGTTCTTGGCCGGATCGTAACTGATCTTCACCCGAAGATCGTAGGTTCCCGCTCAACCTCCCGCTAGATTACGAACGCGCCGTAATGCCATTTCCTACTGCCTATTTCCTATTGCCTGTTCCCTGTTCCCTACACCCTGTTCTCAGGCCACCGCTTCCGCCTCACTCTTCAGGCGCTCAGCATTAAAGTGCGCGATCAGCGCGTCGATCACCGGCTGCAGCTTGCCTTCCATCACCTCCGCCAATTGATGGATCGTCAGACCGATGCGATGATCCGTCAGCCGATTCTGCGGAAAGTTATAGGTCCGAATCTTCTCACTACGATCGCCCGACCCGACCTGCTGCTTGCGCTCCTTCGCCAGCGCCGCCTGTTGCTTCTCCATCTCCATCTCGTAGAGGCGGGCGCGCAGCACTCGCATACCCTTCTCGCGATTTTTGATTTGCGACTTCTCGTCCTGGCAGCTCACCACGGTGTTGGTCGGCAAGTGTGTAATCCGCACCGCGGAATAGGTCGTGTTCACGCTCTGCCCACCAGGCCCCGACGAACAAAAGGTGTCGATGCGCAGATCTTTCGCCTCGATCTTGACGTCCACATCCTCGGCCTCCGGCAGCACGGCAACTGTGACTGCCGAGGTGTGCACACGGCCCTGCGTCTCCGTCGCCGGAACCCGCTGCACTCGATGCACGCCGCTCTCGTATTTCATCTGCGAGTAGACGCGATTGCCCTCGATGATCGCGATCACTTCCTTCAGGCCACCGACAGACGACTCGGACGACGACAGTACTTCGACCTTCCACCGATGCTGTTCCGCAAATCGGGAATACATCCTGAAGATTTCGGCTGCAAACAGCGAAGCCTCATCGCCGCCGGTCCCCGCGCGAATCTCGAGCACGACGTTTTTCTCGTCGTTGGGATCCTTCGGCAACAACAGAAGCTTGAGCTCCTCTTCGAGCCTCGGTTCGCGCTCTTCGAGCTGCGCCAGCTCCTCCTCGGCCATCGCCCGAATCTCCGCATCGCTCTCGTTCAGCATCGCGCGCGCATCGGCAATGCCCGTCTTTACCGTGCGATACTCGCGGAACTTCTCCACCACCGGCTCCAGGTCGCGATGCTGCTTCGCAATCTTCTGGTACTGGGCGTGGTCCCCCAGTACTGCGGGGTCGGCCATCTGCCGAGCTAAACCCTGATATCGAGCTTCAATCTGCTCCAAACGATCCAGCATAAAATCCTCCCGGCGCGTGACCGGCTCGAGTTACATGAAGTTTGGGAAAGGGCGCGGCTGTGCGAAGGCGGCAGGAGTCGCTAGAGAAGAACGCCGATGGGAAAGAGCCGCCGCATGATCTTTATTCTACTTCTATTTCGATTGAACCATTGCGCAAAAGGACGCTAACTCGGTCTGTAGATGCTCGGTCCCGCCCAATCAAAAACCGTCAGCCCTAAATCGTTCGAGCAGCGCACAAGAAAGGGAATCACTTCCTCAGCACGGGAAAAGATCACACCCAAAACGGCTACACGATGACCGAAATCGTCCCACAGTGGACCGTCACTCCAAACGCCACCCTCATCGACAGTCTCATCCGGCAGAGTACAGATGCACGGGTATTTCGCAGTCAGTCGATCATGCAACTCCCGGAATACCGGCGGCGCGGGACCCTTGCTGTCAATCTAAGCATCAAGTTCCTTCCATGCCGCATCATCATCAGACGCGACAGGGGGGACGCAGATCGCAACGTTGTAACTCATGGATATTCCGGAACCCTCGACGGCAGAAGTATACTGTGCCTCCGCAAACAACTGTGCCGCCAACAGCTAACAGCTAGCGGCTAACAGCTGTTTCTCCATGAGACTCTTCGCCAGTTCGCCGAGCCCGTTGCCCTGCTCGCATTCTTGCACTACACTGTAGTGCATGAAGACCGAGGTCTATAGCTGGCGCGTCTCCTCGGAGCTGAAGCAGAGCCTCGAGCGCGAAGCTCGCCGCCGCAAAGTCTCCATCGCCTCCATCCTCGACGCCGCGGCCCGCGCGTGGCTCGCGAAAAGCCGCGCCAGCATAACCGACGACGAGGAACAGAAGCGCCTCCACGCCGCTATCGAGCCGCTCCTTGGCAGCATTTCGAGAGACATCCCCTACTCCCCCGAGATTCTCCGCGAAACCATCCGCCGTCGCGTGAATCAGCGCTATGGCCGCTGAAACCCGGCCCTCCGTCCTGCTGGATACCGGTGCCGCTCTTGCGATCCTCAATCAGCGAGACCCCTGGCATACCCTCTGTCTCGAGACGCTTGGCCAGCTTCGCTTCCCCCTCCTCACTTCCGAAGCCGTCCTCACCGAGCTGTTTCACCTGTTCGGCCGTTTTCGCAGCGACACAGAATCCGCCTGGACCTTCATCCGCTCCGGCGCCCTCACCCTCGCCACCATCGCCGAGGACGAACTGCCACGCCTCCACGCGCTCATGAATCGCTACGCCGACCATCCCATGGACTTCGCCGACGCAACCCTCGTCTACCTCGCCGAGCGCGAATCCATCTCCACCATATTTACCGTGGACCACGCTGATTTCTCCACCTATCGCATCGCTGGCCGCCGCAGATTTCGCGTCCTCCCGGTCGAACACCCGAAACGATAAATTTCCTAACCCGCCGGGATGCCACAAACCTGGCCCAGGCAACCCCGCGCATGCAAAGCCTCGCCGAAAAAGAGTCAAAGCGAATCGCGCGAAGGGGAGTCTAACTGCTCCGGCCGCCCGTGGCAGACGTGGGATAGCGCGCGAAGCAATCCTGCACCCTGTACCCTGTTCCCTGTTCCCTGCTTTATGCCCCTTTTCCAACCCTTCGCCGAGCTCAACGACACCCTCGCCGCCACTACCAAAAAACTCGAAAAGCGCGCCCTCATTGCCGGCTACCTGCGCAAACTCCCGGTTGAGGACGCCGGACGCGCCGCCCTTTGGCTCTCCGGAACCCCCTTCCCGGAAACCGACCGCCGCGTCCTCTCGATCGGTGGGGCGCTGCTCTCGAAAGCCGTCGCCGAGCTCTCCGGAGCAACCTCGGAGGCTATGTCCAGCGCCTATCGTCGGTATGGGGATTTCGGCGCCGCTGCCGCCGACCTCCTCCTGAATTCGAAATCGGGCAAGGCCCCCACAGCCGCTCTCACTCTGAGCGATGTCGAGTCCGCTCTCTCCGCCATCGCCGATGTCCGCGGCCCCGCGCCCAAACTCCGCCTCCTCATCGACCTCCTACGCCGCGCCACACCCATCGAAGGCAAGTACCTCATCAAGCTCGCCACCGGAGACATGCGCACAGGCGTCAAACAATCCCTCGTCGAAGAAGCGATCGCCGACGCCTGGCCCTCTCGTCGCGCTAACGATGCTCCGGTCCACGGGCCGAAGGCGTCTGCTCCCGCGGCGGCATTAAAGTCCGTCCGCCGCGCCAGCATGCTCCTCGGCTCCCTCCCAGAAGTCGTCGCCCTCGCCGCCCAGGGCCAACTCGACCAGGCCCGCATGAAGCTCTTCCACCCCATCGGATTCATGCTCGCCAGCCCCGTCCAGTCCACCCAGGAGGCCATCGCTCGCTTCACCGAAGAGATCGCGGAAGGAAAACACGATGACATCCGGACCGAGACGAAGGACCTCGCGTTGTGTTCCCCGCTTCGGGCAGCCCAACTCGAAGACAAGTACGACGGCATCCGAGCCCAGCTCCACATCGCCACTGACGAACCCGGCCAGACCCGAGTCACCCTTTATTCGCGCAATCGCGACAACCTCAGCGAATCATTCCCCGACCTCGTCGAAGCCTTTGCCGCTATGGGTGAATCAGCGATACTGGACGGCGAAATCCTCGCCTGGAATCCCGCTACCCGGCGGGCTCTCTCCTTCTCCGAACTGCAGCAACGCCTCGGCCGCAAACGCGTTACCCCGCAGATGCTTCGCGACATTCCGGCCGTTCTGATCGTCTTCGACATCCTCTACCGTGGCGAAGCTCTCCTTCTCGACCAACCCCTCGTGGAACGCCGCCGCCAGCTCGAAGACTTCGCCGCCCGCTGGTCCCCCACCACCAGCACAGCCAAAGCCCGAGGCCAATCCCATCTTTTCGATTCGCAGCAAGAACCAGGTTTTCCCCGCCTCATCCTCGCCAAAGCCGGCCGCCTCGATTCCGCCGAGCAATTAGACCAGGCCTACCTCGACGCCCGCGCCCGCGGCAACGAGGGCGTCATGATCAAATCCCTCGCGAGCCTTTACCAGCCAGGCCGCCGGGGACTCGCTTGGCTCAAGCTCAAACGAGAACTCGCCACACTGGACGTTGTGGTGACGGGCGTCGAATACGGCAATGGCCGGCGCGCCCATCTCCTCAGCGACTACAACTTCGCGGTTCGGGACACCGATGACCCAAACGAGCCGCTAAAAAACGTGGGCAAAGCCTACTCCGGCCTCACCGATCAGGAGATCGCCGACATGACTACCTTCTTCAAAGCCCACACCCTAGTGGACAACGGCCACTTCCGCACCGTCGAGCCCACCGTGGTCCTCGAAGTCGCATTCAACAACCTGATGCGCTCCACCCGCCACGCGAGCGGATTCGCCCTCCGCTTCCCGAGAATCCTTCGCATCCGAACCGACAAGCCAGTCGCTGAAATCGATACCCTCCAGCGCGTCGAAGAAATCTACAACTCCCAACCCGATAAACCCATCCACGACGCGCCCGATTAGGTCCCCTGGCCCGCATCAAATAACCTGTACCCTGCAACCTGTACCCTGCCTTTATGACCGCTACCACCCCCAACGCAGCCGCCGCCGGCACCCTCAACCTCGGCGACCTCACCGTCAACCGCCTCGGCTACGGAGCCATGCGCATCACCGGCAAGGGCGTCTGGGGTCCTCCCAAAGATAAGGACGCGTCGATCAAAACGCTCCGCCGGGCCGTGGAATTAGGCGTCAACTTCATTGACACCGCCGACTCCTATGGCCCCAATGTCTCTGAAGAATTAATCGCCGAAGCCCTCCACCCCTACCCCAAAGGCCTCGTCATCGCCACCAAGGGCGGATGGGAGCGCGTCGGCCCCGGCCAGTGGATCCACAACGCCAGCCCCAAACACCTCGAAGAAGCTGTAGAAGGCAGCCTGAAACGCCTCAAGCTCGACCGCATCGACGTCTACCAGCTCCACATCCCCGACCCCGCCGTTTCCTTCGACGCCTCCATGGAAACCCTCGATAAACTCCGCCAGCAGGGCAAGATCCGCCACCTCGCCCTCTCGAACGTCACGGTCGAACACGTAGAGCGAGCCCGAAAAATTACGCCGATCGTCTCGGTCCAGAACCGCTACAGCTTCGCCGACCGCGAGTGGGACTACCTCCTGGAACACTGCGAGAAGAACGGAATCGCGTTCATTCCCTGGGCGCCGCTCGGACAGGTGCGTGACGCCGCTCACGATCTGGTCGAAAAATTTGCCAAAGATCTTGACGCGACACCGCTCCAGGTCGCTCTCGCATGGCTGCTGCGCCGGTCCGCGGTCACGCTGCCCATCCCCGGCACATCATCGCCGCAGCACGTCGAAGAAAACATCGCAGCCGCATCGCTCAAACTTCCCGAGGCCGCTTACAAACAGCTCGAAGCCGTCAACCCACCGCCAGCGAGCCTGCGCTAGCGCCAGCGCGAAATTCGCGTCTTTGCGAATGGTCATCGAGGCGCGAAGCGAACAGTCTTGCCCGAGGTAGCCGAAGCGCATCTCGTGTTCTGGCAGACCACGCTGATGACAGAGATTGTTCGCATCACGCGAAACGAACGCTGTCGAAGAGCCTGCACGTGAGAGTCCGCGAAGCCGGCGAGTCGAAAGGAACCCGCCTTTCTCGTCTCCTTCGCGGCTTCCAGTTCGACCGCTAACTCCTTCATACGCTGACCGGCTTCTTCGGCTACCGGCTGAGCGCTACCTTCCCTGATACCATCAAAACCAACTTCCCATGGATCCCAACCGCCTCATCATTGCGATCTTCGAGTTCGCTGTGCTGCTCTTTTCGCTCAGCCTCCACGAAGCCGCGCACGCCTGGATGGCCAACCGCCTCGGCGATCCCACCGCCCGCATGCTGGGCCGCATCACCCTCAACCCCATCAAGCATATCGATCCTCTCGGCACCGTCATCCTGCCGGCCATCATGCTTTTCGTCAGCCCGGGCTTCCTCTTCGGATGGGCCAAGCCTACCCCCGTCACGCCCGCCAATTTCAAGAACCTCACCCGCGATGACATTCTCACCACCGTTGCCGGGCCGGCCAGCAACGTTCTCGCCGCCCTGGCCGCAACTCTCGTCCTGCTCATCCTCTCCCGCACCAGCGCCGGTGGCGCCAGCATTGTGCACGAGATCGCCGCCACCGGTAGCCTCGAAGGCGCTCTGGCTTCCTCAAGCCCCACCTTGGTGCCGTTGGTTCTCCTCTTCTATCTCGCGATGATCCTCAACCTCTTTCTCGCCGCCTTCAATCTCCTCCCTCTTCCCCCGCTCGACGGCTCCCACGTCTTTCGCCATCTGCTTCCCTACAAGGCTCTGCGCGTCTACGACTCGCTCGGCATGATCAGCATCTTCATCATCTTTCTCCTCGGCGGCCGCGTCGTCGGCTTCATCGTCGGTCCCCCGATTGCTTTCCTCCGCTCGATCCTTCTCTCGTTCTGAACGGCTCCTGGGCTCATCGCTATAAAGGATTGCTCTATGAGTCGCCATTTCATCCCGTCCGGAGCACGGGGATGCAGGCTGGGACGCTTCGTCGATTAACCTGAAGGTAGGTTGTGGAGAGCGGCTCACGATGGCGACGATTCGGCAGGAAGACTTCATTCAGAGTGTGGCGGATGCGCTGCAGTACATCAGCTACTACCATCCGGTGGACTACATAACGAGCCTCGGGCGCGCGTATGAGCGCGAGGAGTCGGCGGCGGCGAGGGATGCGATCGCGCAGATTCTGATTAATTCGCGGATGTGCGCGGAGGGGCATCGTCCGATCTGTCAGGACACGGGGATCGTGACCGTGTTTCTGAAAATCGGGATGGATGTGCGTTGGGACGCGACTGGGGATGCGATGATGACCGTCCAGGAGATGGCGGATGAGGGCGTGCGGCGGGCGTATCTGAATCCTGATAACACGCTGCGGGCTTCGATTTTGGCCGATCCGGCGGGGGCGCGGAAGAACACGAAGGACAATACGCCGGCAGTGGTGAGCGTGGAGATGGTGCGGGGCGGCGAGGTGGAGGTGACGGTCGCGGCGAAAGGTGGAGGGAGCGAGGCGAAGTCGAAGTTCGCGATGCTGAATCCATCGGACTCGGTGGTGGAGTGGGTGCTGAAGACGGTGCCGACGATGGGCGCGGGATGGTGTCCGCCGGGGATGCTGGGGATTGGGATCGGCGGGACAGCGGAGAAGGCGATGCTGCTGGCGAAGGAATCGCTGATGGATCCGATCGACATGCGGGAGCTCCTGGATCGCGGGCCGCAGAATGGCCTCGAAAAGATGCGCATTGAGATTTACAAGAAGGTGAATCAACTGGGGATTGGCGCGCAGGGGTTGGGCGGGCTGACGACCGTGCTCGATGTGAAGATTCGCGACTATCCAACGCACGCGGCGAATTTGCCGGTGGCGATGATTCCGAACTGCGCGGCGACGCGGCATGCGCATTTTGTGCTGGATGGTTCGGGGGCCGTGGCTCTGCAGCCGCCTTCGCTGAAGGACTGGCCGGAGTTGACGTATGACGTTTCGAGCGCTCGGCGAGTGAATCTGGATACAGTCACTCGGGCGGAAGTGGCGACGTGGAAGCCGGGGGAAGTGGTGCTGCTGCGCGGGAAGCTGCTGACGGGGCGCGATGCGGCGCACAAGCGGATGACGGAGATGCTGACGCGGGGCGAGGAGCTGCCGGTCGATTTCACAAATCGGTTTATCTATTATGTTGGGCCCGTGGATCCGGTGCGCGAGGAAGTGATGGGCCCTGCCGGTCCGACGACCGCAACGCGCATGGATAAATTCACTCGCCAGATGCTGGAGCAGACCGGGCTGCTGGGGATGATCGGCAAAGCCGAGCGCGGGCCGGCGGCGGTGGAGGCGATCCGCGACAATCACGCGGTGTATCTGATGGCGGTGGGCGGCGCGGCGTATCTGGTTTCAAAGGCGATTCGCGCGGCGCGGGTGGTGGCGTTTGAGGACCTGGGCATGGAGGCGATCTATGAATTTACGGTCGAGGACATGCCGGTGACGGTCGCTGTGGATGCGGAGGGGACTTCGGTGCATGAGACTGGGCCGCGGGAGTGGAAGGCGAGGATCCAGGCGGAGTTTGCTGGGGTGCCGATCTTAGCTTAGAGACAGTCCGTTTGTACGTCCACGTTTAGCTTGTCAGCCAGAGACTACCGTATTACTTCGGGTAGAATGGCACGCGTGGTCAATCTCACCAGAATTAGTACGCTTCTGTTGGTCGCGATGCTGCCATCGTGCTTTGCTTCCACTGACCAGCCCGATTCCGCCGTCGCGAAAGCAAACAAGGTTTCCTCATTAACTGGTCCAGGCGCTCAGCCCTTCCATCTACGATTCACTATTTCGGAACCAGCAAATGGCAATTCTCCTTATACCGCTACAGTTGAGGAATTCTGGAAAGCGGCCAACGAATGGACGCGATCAATCGATTCGCCAGGATTTCGGCAACATGTGATTGTTCAGAACGGGAAATCTACCGAAGAGGATGACGGGGACTATTTTCCGCTCTGGCTGCGTAACTTCATCACGGCCACGGTGGATCCATTGCAGGACGCATCATTTTGGGAAAAGGTGAGCGCTCGGATCGTGATCGAGGGCTCTACCAAAGGACGTCATACGACCAGTTGTGCACGTGCTCAGTTCAAGGTTGGAACGACCGAGATCAACAACGATGCGTTCGCCGTAATCTGCTTTAACTCAGATGGCAGCCTTTCATCGATTGTTCGACCAGGCTACGACATGGAATTTCACGACCCCCAGCCATTTGGCAAAAAACGGATTGCCTATCGATATGTAGACGATCCGGAGCCGGGGACAGAGTTGGTTGGTCAAATCTCAATCCTCGGAGAAGATGGACCCGTCGAGCCCGATCCCTAACCTGCCTCATTTGAACCAAGATACCACGAACCCAATTCAGTTCGTTCCTATCAGCCAGGACATGTTTGAGAGGCTGTTGCAATCGCCGCTTAACATAGCCTGGCCGCCTGTTCGTAGCGGGAATACGAGGGGAAAGCTCAGCATGTATGTCTCAGTCGACCGCAACGGCCAGATTCGCGAGGCTTACCCCCTCAACTCAGATAATGCTGGCCTGCAAGATGCCGCACGGGACCAACTCCTAAAAGCACAGCTCAAATCTGCCGTCGTCGGAGGGCAGTCGGTCCAGACGGAGGCTGCGTTAACTTTCGAGTTCTCTGCCTCTTTTGAAAACAACTCCGTAGCTTCAAATTCAGCGAGCTGGTCGGCCCCTGAGACTAGCGGCCCGACGAAACCGATCATCGTATCGCCCATGATCGCGAATTCGCTTCGGTCAAAGATGTTCGCCCCAGTATATCCCCAAGACCTTAAGATGAAACGTGTTGGGGGGAAGGTCGAACTGACTGCAATCATCGGCAAGCAAGGTCAGATAGTCAGCGTCACTCCTCTGGACTCTCCGAATGATGAGTTGACCCAAGCAGCGATTGCTTCGGTGCAGAAGTGGACCTACAAGCCCTTTTTTTTTGAATGGGGTCCCCGTCGAAATTCAGACGGTCGTTACCGTCGTTTTCGAAGCACCTTGATTGAAATCGAGAGGCGGCTCGTCGCCGAAGGTCTCCGTGTTTTTGACCTGGCCCCGTTTTCCGTCCAATTGACTATACGAGATTCATAGTCGCCGTCGGGGCGGCGGGAAAGTGGGAAACGCCAACGGCGTTTTCCAAGCGGGCGCAGCCCGCGTCTTTTCCACG